>Ga0075019_10000017_pt1 | contig 113583 bp, 98 predicted proteins | sample ColStrG_CSR_2013_FD_71473 | JGI IMG/M metagenome (GOLD analysis project Ga0075019, IMG submission 71473) | Freshwater sediment microbial communities in response to fracking from Pennsylvania, USA - Cold Stream Run_MetaG_CSR_2013 | ecosystem: Environmental > Aquatic > Freshwater > Creek >...
GTGGAAGAGGTTATCGCCTGGCGGCAGACGCAGCGTTTCAGCGTCTGCTACGCCGAAGAGACTGTCAACGACCGCTGTACGCAAGGGTAACCTGACGCGCTTCGCGGATGACCAGCGCACCGAGTTCCGTAATCCGATCGTCTGTCATACGGGCGATGGGGCCAGAGATGGAAAGCGCGGCAAACGCCTCGCCATGTTCATCATAGATTGGCGCGGCGACACATCGCAGTCCGAGTGCATGCTCTTCGTCATCAAACGAAAAGCCCGCTTTGCGCACCTGCGCCAGATTCTCTTTCAGGCTCTGCGGCGACATCAGAGTTTTCGGCGTGTAGTAATGCAATCCTTTCCGATGCAGCAGGGCGGTGACCTGTTCGTCGCCCTGATGAGCCAGAAACGCTTTGCCTGCGCCTGAGGCATGCATCGGAAGCTTGCCGCCAATCGGCGCAGACATCCTCATCAGTTGGGTACACTGCACCTGATCAATGATCACCGCCTGGTGGTCGCTGAGATCCAGCACCGCCAGATTCACTGTCTCACCGGACTGTTCCATCAGGCTACGCAGCACCGGGTGGACCAGCGCCAGCAGATTACGGCTTTGGAGGAAACTGCTGCCCACCACAAAGGCGTGCGCGCCAATTGTCCACAGCCCGAGATCGCCCACCTGCCGGACAAAGCCCTGCTGCTGCATCGTGCTGAGCAGGCGATGCGTGGTGGAGTTAGGTAAACCTGCCTGCTGTGCCAGCTCGGTCAGCGCTACGCTGCCATGTGAATCAGCAATCAGCTCCAGCAGCGTCAGTCCGCGCGTCAGCGATTGAACCTGACCGCCCGCAGGTGCGGCGACAGGGGTGCCGCGGGGTTTCTTGCCGCGCTTAATGGGAACGGGCGTTGCCATCATTGTTTCTCCTTTTGCATTGTGGAAATCATTTTCGTTTGAATCACGCGGTTTGCAAACGCTGCTTTTCTGGTCAGACCTGTGAGGTGGTCTCCTGAAAATGTCTCTGGCGAGGTGACTTTGTCGCCTGACAAGCTTGTGCCAGAATGAAAAACAGGGTTTTCCGCCAGCAGACTGACGTGAATGGGGCAATTGTGAGCAATAAAATTGACGCGCTACATCAGCAGCTCGCACAACGCATTATGGTGTTGGATGGCGGCATGGGCACCATGATCCAGAGCTACCGGCTGGAGGAAGACGATTTTCGCGGCAGCCGTTTTGCTGACTGGCCCTGCGATCTCAAAGGCAATAACGATCTGCTGGTGTTGAGTCAACCGGCGGTGATCCGCGAGATCCACAACGCTTATCTGGCCGCGGGTGCAGATATTCTCGAAACCAATACCTTTAATGCCACATCGATTGCGATGGCGGATTACCAGATGGGAAGTCTATCGGCGGCGATCAATTTCGAAGCGGCCCGACTGGCGCGAGCCTGCGCCGATGCGTGGACGGCAAAAACGCCGGATCGTCCGCGTTATGTCGCGGGCGTTCTCGGCCCCACCAACCGCACCTGCTCGATCTCACCCGACGTCAATGATCCCGCGTACCGTAACGTTACCTTTACTCAGCTGGTGGAGGCGTACCGCGAATCGACGCGCGCGCTGGTGGAGGGAGGGGCTGACCTCATCATGATAGAAACGGTATTTGATACGCTGAATGCCAAAGCAGCTATCTATGCGGTACAGACCGAAATGGACGCGCTGGGGGTGGCGCTGCCGCTGATGATCTCCGGCACCATCACCGACGCTTCCGGCCGGACGCTCTCCGGCCAGACCACCGAAGCCTTTTACAACTCTCTCCGTCATGCCGAACCACTCTCTTTTGGCCTGAACTGCGCGCTGGGACCGGATGAGCTGCGTCAGTATGTGGCGGAATTGTCGCGCATCGCCGAGGGCTATGTTACTGCCCATCCCAATGCCGGGCTGCCCAACGCGTTCGGCGAATACGATCTCGATGCTACGCTGATGGCGCAGCAGATTGGGGAATGGGCCACCGCCGGTTTCCTGAATATTATTGGCGGCTGCTGTGGTACCACGCCCCAACATATTGCGGCCATGGTCGCGGCGGTTGAAGGCGTTGCGCCGCGTCAGTTGCCAGCGATACCGGTGGCCTGTCGTCTCGCCGGTCTGGAGCCGCTGAACATCACCGCAGAATCACTGTTTGTTAACGTCGGTGAGCGCACCAACGTTACCGGCTCGGCAAAATTTAAGCGACTGATTAAAGAAGAGAAGTACCACGACGCGCTGGAAGTGGCGCTGCAGCAGGTGCAAAGTGGCGCGCAGATCATCGACATTAATATGGATGAAGGCATGCTCGACGCCGAAGCAGCGATGGTGCGTTTTCTGAATCTGATCGCCGGCGAACCCGATATTGCCCGCGTGCCGATCATGATCGACTCCTCAAAATGGGCGGTGATTGAGAAAGGGCTGCAGTGCATTCAGGGCAAGGGGATCGTGAACTCGATTTCGATGAAAGAGGGTGAAGCGGCCTTTATCCACCATGCGCGTCAGGTCCGGCGTTACGGCGCGGCGATGGTGGTCATGGCGTTTGACGAAGTGGGGCAGGCAGATACCCGCGCCCGTAAAATTGAGATTTGCCGCCGTGCCTACCAGATCCTCACCGAACAGGTTGGTTTCCCGCCGGAAGATATCATCTTCGATCCCAACATCTTTGCGGTTGCCACCGGCATTGACGAACACAACAACTATGCCATGGATTTCATCGGGGCCTGTGAAGATATCAAACGTGAACTGCCCCATGCGCTGATCTCCGGTGGCGTCTCCAACGTGTCGTTTTCATTCCGTGGCAATGATCCGGTGCGTGAAGCGATACACGCGGTCTTCCTCTATTACGCCATCCGTAACGGCATGGATATGGGCATCGTCAACGCAGGCCAGCTGGCCATCTATGACGATCTGCCGACAGAACTGCGCGACGCGGTAGAGGATGTCATTCTTAACCGGCGGGATGATGGCACCGAGCGGCTGCTGGCGCTGGCGGAGAAATACCGTGGCGGCAAAAGCGATGGCGCGCAGGAAAAACAGCTCGCCGAATGGCGCAGCTGGGACGTGGTGAAGCGGCTGGAGTATTCGCTGGTCAAGGGGATCACGGAGTTTATCGAGCAGGATACCGAAGAGGCGCGCCAGCAGCTACCGCGCCCAATAGAAGTAATCGAAGGCCCGCTAATGTCCGGCATGAACGTAGTCGGTGACCTGTTCGGCGAAGGCAAAATGTTCCTGCCGCAGGTGGTGAAATCGGCGCGCGTGATGAAGCAGGCGGTGGCGTATCTGGAGCCGTTTATCGAAGCCAGCAAAGAGGCAGGGTGCAGCAACGGTAAAATCGTGCTGGCGACGGTCAAAGGCGATGTACACGACATCGGCAAGAACATTGTCGGCGTGGTGTTGCAGTGTAATAACTACGAAATTATCGACCTGGGCGTAATGGTACCGGGCGAGAAGATTCTCAAAACGGCGCACGAAGTAAATGCAGACATCATCGGCTTATCCGGTCTGATCACGCCGTCGCTGGATGAGATGGTCAACATGGCGAAAGAAATGGAGCGTCAGGGCTTTACCTTACCGCTGCTGATTGGCGGCGCAACGACCTCTAAGGCGCATACTGCCGTCAAAATTGAGCAGCACTACAGCGGGCCGACGGTCTATGTGCAGAATGCTTCACGCACCGTTGGCGTGGTGTCGTCGCTGCTCTCCGCCACATTAAAAGACGATTTTGTCGCCCGAACGCGCAAAGCGTACGAAACCGTGCGCATCCAGCATGCACGTAAAAAGCCGCGGACGCCGCCGGTCTCGCTGCAGGCGGCGCGCGATAATGCCACGTCGATTGACTGGGAGAGCTATACACCGCCAGTGCCGCATCGCCCTGGTGTCAGTCAGGTGGAGGCCAGCATTGCCACGCTGCGCAACTATATCGACTGGACGCCGTTCTTTATGACATGGTCGCTGGCAGGCAAATATCCCCGTATCCTGGAAGATGAGGTCGTCGGTGAAGAGGCGCAGCGCTTGTTTGCCGATGCCAATGCGATGCTCGACAGATTAAGTGAGCAGTCCCTGCTGAAGCCGCGTGGTGTGGTCGGTATTTTTCCGGCCAACCGGGTTAGTGATGATATCCATATCTACAGTGACGAGCGGCGCGATGAAGTGTTGTGTGTGAGTCACCACTTACGTCAGCAGACCGAGAAAACTGACTTCGCCAATTACTGTCTGGCGGATTTTGTTGCCCCGAAAACTTCCGGAAAAGCGGATTACCTCGGCGCGTTCGCAGTGACTGGCGGACTGGAGGAGGATGCGATGGCGGAGGCCTACGATCGTCAGCACGATGACTACAACAAGATCATGGTTAAAGCGTTGGCTGACCGTCTGGCGGAAGCCTTTGCCGAATATCTGCACGAGCGGGTGCGCAAAGTGATTTGGGGTTTTGCGCCCAACGAAAATCTCAGCAATGAAGAGCTGATTCGGGAAAATTATCAGGGGATACGTCCGGCACCAGGCTATCCGGCCTGTCCTGATCACACCGAGAAAGCCGCCATCTGGCGTCTGCTGGCGGTGGAAGAACAGACCGGCATGAAACTCACCGAATCCTTTGCCATGTGGCCGGGCGCGGCAGTTTCCGGCTGGTACTTCAGCCATCCTGACAGCCGCTATTTTGCCGTGGCGCAGATCCAGCGTGACCAGGTGGAAGATTATGCGGCACGTAAAGGGATGTCGGTCACGGAAGTGGAGCGCTGGCTGGCGCCGAATCTCGGCTACGACGCGGACTAAATAAAAAAGCGGCCAGAGGGCCGCTTCAGACTGCTGACAAATCCAGCTCCGGTTAAATCTGGCAGCAATGAAGAAACTCAACGCGCAGGGAACACGGTCAGAGGAGGAAAGCGTCCCGCGCCAGGGACGGCGCGGGACGAGCGGCCAGGGATGGCATTAGCGCCTTTCCGATCTAACCGGGTTCCCTGAGCAGGCGCGATCTCATTGCTATGCTTTGCTTCAGGCGTATGCTCCCCTCGCTTTACGTCTGGCAGCCGCCTGAATGTGGCCGCCTCTGCTTAGTTAAAGCGCGCGTCGCGATCGGACGTCAGATCATACAGCTGGTACTTGCGACCCAGCATCTGACCGCCATCACGCGTCAGTGGCACCCAGTTCACCTGCGCGCGACCGCGCGTTGGCGTCACGGTGAACAGATCCATTGGGATGGAGATATAGAAGCCTTTGGTGAAGTCGCCTTCGCCATACTCTTCAGACGAGACGTTGGTTTTGGTGGCATAGACACCGACCATCACACCGCTGTCAAAGCGCTTCGACACATCGACCGTCACACCTTTATCTTTTGCCAGATACTGACCGACGCTGGCTTTCACCAGCACATCCTGCATAAACCACGGACGCCAGTAACCCGTCAGGTTGCCGGTTGACGCTTTATAGCGGTTAAACTGCATCATGTTGTCCCAATCACGCTGACGGACGTAGTTGGCATCAACGCCCACCGCCCAGTTAGCATCGACCGGACGATAGAGCAGCTCGCCGCCCACGCCGCCGTACATCGTCTCCAGATACCCGCCGTAGACCTGACCATAGAAGCCGTTACCGAGGTGGCCCATATAGTTCGCCTGCAGATCGTTGACGTAGACATTGTTCTCAACATAGTCACGGATATGGGTACGCACGCGCGGCAACGACGAGTCAGCCGGTGCGCCGTTGTAGTTGAACTTGTCGTAGTTGTTGGCGAGGTTACCAAATAGACTGCCACCCACCAGCAGGTGATCCGTTAACCAGTAATCAGCGTTGGCCATTACGCCGACCTGATACATATAGAAGCTTTCCGGGCCGCCCACCGACTGGTTCAGCACCGGTGACAGGCTGTAGTTCAGGCGATCTTTACGGATAAACATCCCCTGTTCGGTGTTACCCGGATCGACCGGCTCTTTGCGGGTCTGTTGCAGCGACTGCTCATGGCCCAGCGGATAACCTTCCAGATTGTTACGCAGGCTGGCAACCTGCGTCTCAGTGGTGACCTGCGGCATATTAAAGCGCGACTCGGTGACATTGATGGTGTCGATGCCGTCCGGCAGATGGTTCATGATGATACGGTTAGCGCGGTCTACCCCTTCACGGGTATCGCGATACTTCGTCTGCTCGCCCGACACATACAGCGTGTGACCCTGGGTCTGAATACGCGGACCATCAAGACCGGCATTGTATTTCAGGTCGGTCAACTGCGTTCCCACTACCGTCGGCTCAAGCAGTTGCGGTTGCGGTTGCGGATTATAGGCCGGCTTCGCGTTATCGATATGCGCCTGTCGCAGATCATTGAAGTTGGTTCGAATGGTGACACCAAACATAAAGGTGTTACCGCGTTCGTAGCTGGCGTTAATATCAGCCCAGTCAGTCACACGATAAATCGCCCCGACATTGAGCTTGCTGCGCTGCTCAAGGCGGCCAGCAAAATCATTCTGGTAGTCGTTGCCCTCATACTCCATTTTAAGGCGCAGCGGCTGCCAGGGCGTCTGATACTCTACGCCGCCGAACAGCGCCGTCGGACCGTGGAACATCTGCGATCCATTGATTGAACCCGCTTCGCCCACTTGCGGACGCTGGCAATAGCTGTCGCTGTATGAGCAGAAAGGGTTCTTCACCGTGCCGCTGTTGCCGAGATAACCCCAGCCGAGACCCAGGGTAAAGTCGAACGGTCCCCAGGCTTTAGTCGCCACCAGATATTCGCTGTCGAACAGGCCGGTACCGCCGAGATCGCGGGTTCCCACTGCCACTTCGGGCAACCAGAAGCCTTCCTGCCACAGACGCAGTTTCAGGTCGAAGGCTTTATCTTTATAGCTCTGCGTGCCGCTGAACTCTGAGACCGCACTGTACTGACGGGTCCGCACGTCGGTATAACGCACGGTGGTCTCCAGCCACGGAAAAAGCTGCAATGACGCAGAGTAGTATCGGTACTGATCGTTGTCGCGCGCGTTGAGACTAAACTCGCCCTCTTTGGCCATGCGTGCCGTCGGCACCTGCATCAGACCCACGCCGCCGAAATCGGATTGTGAAGGCCCTACCGGCGCAGGCCAGGTATCTGCCTGTGCCTGACAGGCGGCCGCCACGGAAACAGCCAACAGGCTGAAGAGATAACGTTTTTTCATCAGTCTGGTATCCGGTGAGTCAGTACGGAAAGGATGCGATCGTTGAGGTCTTCATAGCTGCCTGGCAGGCTCCATGACGAAAAGCCGAGCCAGATAATGCTGCCTGGTTCCACTTCCGCATGGCGATGATTCCAGTAAGCAACCGGCACCTGCTGTGTGGCGCCCGAAGGGGCAATCACCGTGACAAAATTGCGTTCTGCCCCGGAGAGTGACGGGTGACCATCCAGATAGTCGCGTACTGATTTACCCGGTTGCCAGCTCACCTTGCCTGTGCCGCTTAGTGCGCCGAGCAGCAGCACAGAATCGGATGGCGCCTGCAGATAGAGGTCATAGCTGCCTTCCAGCCGACGGTTGTCAGCGGGATGCAGACGGATCCAGTCCGGGTCGAGCGAAGTGAACTGGCGACCTGCCACGTTGATAGCGCTCAGCTGGCGGATCACCTCATCAATGGCTGCGGCCCGATCGCCACTGCTGTCGGCACGCCAGGCACGTAATGCGCCCAGTGTCTGTTGATAGTGCTGCTGTGCGACCGCGCTGGCGCTGCGCTCGGCAATAAACGTACTGCGCCAGTCAGTGTTGACCTGCAGTGGCGGCAGTGTCACCAGCTGCGACAGATCCGCGACCTGGCTCAGCTCAGCCTGACCACCGTTGTGCGGTGCATGGACGATAACCTGCGCAGTCGCCTGCGCTTCTGCGACGCTGAACAGGCTCAGCCCGGCCAGCAAAATAGTGAGTTTTTTCATGATTTCGCCGGCTTCAGAATAGTGATATCGACAGGGAAGGCATCAGCCGCCAGCATCTGATGGGCCTGCACCACATCACCGCTGCTGTTGTCGATCCAGAAGGTGTTTTCCCACTCGCGGTTACTGCTGTCGATGCTTACCTGCTCATGCCAGACGCGGCAGGGAATGCGGTTGCCCGCCACGGTCAGCACTTCGTCGGTGCCGCGCTGGAAGGTGGAGCGCACGGTCGCGCCGCGCACCTTGCCCTGCTCGGTCCACTGCACAATGCGGGTCCAGCCTGCGTCATTGCTGATATGCAGGCTGTCAGCAAGCGGATCCTGTTGCAGATTGCTGACGCTCAGCAGGTTATCCGGTAAGCCCAGGGTTTTAACCAGGCGGCCGTGCTGTGTCACCAGCATCGCCTGATCCTGAGTCACCCATTTCTGCTGACCCTTCTCGCTGTAGCCCAGCACCACAAAAATGCGCGGACCTTCATTCAGACGAGCATAGAGACTGGCATAGGGAAGATTGTTGACCTGTTGATCGGTGACGGTCACGTCATCCGGACCGTTAACCGCGAGCAGCAAAGTCTGTTCAAGACCTTTTTGCGTTTGTGTACAGGCCTGCAGCAGCAGGCAAGCGAGCAGCAGAGGAAGTTGGCGCACTGTGTGTCCCTGATAAGTCATGCCAAAGTAAAAATAACCACACAGGCGTGTGGTTATGTTTAAAGGTGCTCTGCCCGTCCCGTCTGGCTGCAAAGCGGCAGACTACGTTGCGTTGCTGAAACCCTCACCGTAGTCAGTTTTTCAGCCTCGCCCGTGGGTCACCGATCAGTAATCAGACGCGTATCGGGCATCCATCAACGAGTGGTGCTCGTCGTGGTCGTGGTTGTTGTACCGGTATTTGCACCGTCACCACCGCCAGAAGCGGCAATGCCGAGCCCGACCAGCGCGCCAAGTGCGCCGATACCGACAGCGGTGGACGTGCCGGACGAGATTGCTCCCGCCTGCGCGCCTGCTGCGGTACCTGCTTCACCTGCTTCCTGTGGCGCAGCAAATGCGCTGGAAGAAGCGGCAACGAGGATCAAGGCTGCACCGGCAACCATAGTTTTTTTCATAATAACGTTTCCTGCATTGAGTGAATGAAGGATCTCTGTCCGCTGACATTGCGACGCAGTCAGACTGCGGCAAAATCGACGGACAGTCCCATTGCGGGCGCGTTCAGTATAGGGCAACAAAATACCAGAGTTCAGCACCAGAAAAACCAGGGTGAAGGGTGGGGTGAACGCGTAATTTAATAAGCTGGATTGGGGGTAACTGCTTTTTATATCGGAATATTTCGGGCTGATGCCAGATATTTCGCTGCTGGCGAGACAATTGCAAAGCGTAATGTTCTTTTTTATTTATATCTGGTACGGAATAAGAATTATCAGAATTTACTTAGAGAAGCTGAAATTAAATATGATTATGAATCAACAACTAACCCTGGATATCTCCTGTTTTTAGATCCACGCAATACTGCATATAGACCTTTTTAATGTACCGATGTTCAGAATTATCTTAGGTTATTTTAGGACTTTTCCCGCGTCGGAGTGAATCTCTGAATCGATAAAGAGTCCAATCAGGCGTTAAAATAGCCAAAAAAAGGCGGCAAAGTTGCCGCCCGATTAATTTAACACCGGTTAACGCCAGGATTTATAGCGGTTAATTAAGGCATTGGTGGAACTGTCATGGGTGGTAATGTCGTCCTCATTTTCCAGTTCCGGCAGAATACGGTTCGCCAGCTGCTTACCTAATTCCACGCCCCACTGATCAAAGGTGAAGATGTTCAGGATGGCACCCTGAGTGAAGATTTTGTGCTCATACAGGGCAATCAGGGCGCCCAGGCTGTAGGGGGTAATCTCACGCAGCAGAATAGAGTTAGTCGGGCGGTTACCTTCAAAGACCTTGAACGGCACGATATGGGCCACCGACTCTGCAGATTTACCGGCCTCGGTAAACTCTTTCTCTACGGCTTCGCGTGACTTACCAAACGCCAGCGCTTCGGTCTGGGCAAAGAAGTTAGAGAGCAACTTCGGATGGTGATCCGCGAGCGTATTATGGGTAATGGCCGGGGCAATAAAGTCACACGGAACCAACTTGGTTCCCTGATGTATCAGCTGATAAAACGCATGCTGACCATTGGTGCCGGGTTCGCCCCAGATGATTGGGCCAGTCTGGTAGTCCACCGGATGACCGTCCCGATCCACATATTTGCCGTTTGACTCCATATTCCCCTGCTGGAAATAGGCGGCAAAGCGGTGCATGTACTGGTCGTAAGGCAGAATCGCTTCGGTTTCAGCACCAAAGAAATTGTTGTACCAGATACCAATCAGCGCCAGCAGCACCGGCAGGTTTTGCTCAGCCGGGGTGGATGCGAAGTGCTGGTCCATGGCATGTGCGCCGCTCAGCAGTTGTTCGAAGTTATCGAAACCAATAGAGAGAATGATCGACAGCCCAATCGCTGACCACAGTGAATAGCGGCCGCCAACCCAGTCCCAGAATTCAAACATGTTGTTGGTGTCGATACCGAATTCACCCACCGCTTTGGCGTTGGTCGACAGCGCAGCAAAGTGTTTCGCAACATGCTGCTGGTCACCCGCCGTTTTCAGGAACCAGTCGCGTGCGCTGTGGGCGTTGGTCATGGTTTCCTGGGTGGTGAAGGTCTTCGATGCCACCAGGAACAGGGTGGTTTCCGGGCTGAGATCTTTCAGCGTTTCGGCGATGTGGGTGCCGTCAACGTTGGAGACGAAATGCATGTTCAGATGGTTTTTGTACGGGCGCAGCGCTTCCGTCACCATAAACGGGCCGAGGTCGGAGCCGCCGATACCGATATTCACCACGTCAGTGATCGCTTTACCGGTATAGCCTTTCCATTCGCCGCTGATAATGCGCTCTGAAAAGCCTTTCATCTTGTCCAGCACCGCGTTGACGTCTGGCATCACATCGTTGCCATCCACCCGAATCGGCGTATTACTTCGGTTACGCAACGCAACGTGCAGCACCGCACGATCTTCGGTGCGGTTAATCTTCTCACCCGAGAACATAGACTTAATGGCACCGCTCAGATCGGTCTCTTTTGCCAGTGCCTGTAACTTATCGAGGGTTTCCTGGGTGATGCGGTTTTTGGAAAAATCCACCAGCATCTGATCATCAAAGGTGGCAGAGAATTTGGCAAAACGATCGGCATCCTGGGCGAACAGATCGGCAATTTCTACCGATTTCATCTGCTCAAAATGCTGTTGCAGCGCTTTCCAGGCTGCGGTTTGTGTCGGATTGATATTTTTCATGGCAACACTCTTGTTGATATTAAGAACCGTCATTCCATCGGGGGCACATCGTACCCATTTAGCATTTCAGTATGACCACAGTTGTATCTGAAAGGAAAAATTTTGTCAGCGCGACCCGGGCAGGCGATCTGAACGCCGCTGTTTATCGTCAGCATTCACTGGTGCGAACAGCCAGCGGGTCGAAGAAGCAACGCGCGGCACAGTGTGACGCGAAAGTCTGCGCAAAACGTTGTGCCTTATCAGGGATTGCTGCAGGTGCTGAACCCATTAAGCACTGTAGCCGCTGTAATACAGCGTCATTTGCTTTCTGATGCGGCTCTGCGGTCATCGCTGACATTGACAGCAGGTCCAGAAAAGGCTAGATCTATGCGCCTACTTGCGCACCTGTGCGCAAGCCAGAAGAGGCGCGTCGCCCAGGCAGTGTGTTGGAGGAACCGTATCCGGTGAAAACACATGATGGGGAGCGACGCCGAGGTGGGTCAGCACGCGGTGTGTTGCCTGTCGGCTACAGGGGCTGAATCCTCTGGGTTGTCACCAGAAACGTCTGCAGTCGACGTTTCGCAAGGTGGGGCGCTTCTGGGTGACTCGTCTATCTGATCTGGTCTGCCCGTTTCTGCTCTTTCCTTGTGCCTGGCTGAAAGAATGTTTCTCGACCCTTTCATCGGCGAGAACAAGATAACCTGACACGAGGTCCTACATGTCTCAAACACTGATTGTGGCAAAATTCGGCGGCACCAGCGTAGCCGATTTTGAAGCGATGAACCGCAGCGCCAATGTGGTGTTGCAGGACGCCAGTACGCGTCTGGTCGTACTCTCCGCCTCGGCGGGCATTACCAATCTGCTGGTTGCGCTGGCTGAAGGCCAGCAGGCTCCCCAACGCGCTGTTCTGCTTGATGATATCCGCCGTATCCAGTATGCCATTATTGATCGCCTGCAGCGTCCGGATGTGATCCGTGATGAGATCGATCGAATGATCGACAATATCAGCATGCTCTCAGAAGCCGCTTCACTGGCAACCTCGAATGCCCTGACCGATGAACTGGTCAGCCACGGTGAGCTGATGTCCTCACTGCTGTTTGTTGAAATTCTGCGTGAACGCCAGGTGAATGCGGAGTGGTTTGATGTCCGCAAGGTGATGCGTACCGATGACCGCTTTGGCCGGGCAGCCCCGGACGTGAAGGTGCTGGCGGAGCAGGTGACGGCGCAGTTAGAGCCGCGGATTGAGCAGGCACTGGTGATTACGCAGGGTTTCATTGGCAGTGAAAATGAAGGGCGCACCACCACCCTGGGACGGGGCGGCAGTGATTACACCGCTGCGCTGCTGGGCGAAGCGCTGAACGCGGCTCGCGTGGATATCTGGACTGATGTACCGGGCATCTACACCACCGATCCGCGCGTGGTGCCGACGGCGAAGCGTATTGATGAAATTACCTTTGAAGAAGCGGCTGAAATGGCGACGTTCGGCGCAAAAGTGCTGCATCCGGCGACGCTGCTGCCGGCTGTACGCCGTGGTATTCCGGTATTCGTCGGTTCCAGCAAGGATCCGGCTGCGGGGGGAACCCGCGTCTGCAACGAAACCCGCAACCCGCCGCTGTTCCGGGCGCTGGCTTTACGCCGTAAGCAGACGCTGTTGACGCTGCACAGTCTTAACATGCTGCATACGTTTGGTTTCCTCGCCGAACTCTTCAACATTCTGGCGCGTCATAACGTCTCTGTTGACCTGATCACCACCTCCGAAGTGAGCGTGGCGCTGACCCTGGATACCACCGGCTCGACCTCAACCAGTGCCAGCCTGCTGACTCAGGCTTTGCTGACTGAACTCTCGTCGCTGTGCCGGGTAGAAGTGGAAGAAGATCTGGCACTGGTGGCGATTATCGGCAACCAGCTATCAAAAGCCTGCGGCGTCGGCAAAGAGGTATTTGGTGTACTCGATCCGTTCAACCTGCGGATGATTTGCTACGGTGCCAGCAGCTACAATCTCTGCTTCCTGGTGCCGGGCAACGATGCTGAAAGCGTGGTACGTACGCTGCATCGCAATCTGTTCGAGTAAGTTTGTCTGCCCTTCAGGCCGCGTCAGCGCGGCCTGAAAAGCGGAAAAAAGGGTCATATCTGCCTGCTCCCTTCCTGGTACGCTATTCCCGAAAAATTAATTTAATGCGAGTGGCTGGTGCGTTTAATTAGTAAGTAGTAAGGTGCAACCCGTTTCTCTGCGCATTTCGTGTACTTGTCTTCCTGATTGTGATCATGGAGGCCACCAGTGAGCGCGCGCCGAAAGGCTTTGCGCCGATCGCGATTAGTCTGGCGTTAACGCTGAACCACCTGATCAGCATTCCGGTGACTAACACCCCGGTTAACCCGGCACGCAGTACCGCGGCGGCCCTGTTCCAGGGTGACGGGCCGATCGCTCAGCGGTGGATGCTCTGGTTGATGCCGATTATCGGCACCGCGATGGGGGGTTTGATCTACCGTGGTTTACAGGAAAAAGCAGCGTAATTTCACCAATATTCAGTGGATTGGCAGCAGTCAATCCGCATTTTCCCGCCACGCCCTATCTTCGCCTTACGTCATGATAATGAAATGTTATGATCCCGTCCTCGTCACGGCAGTCGTTTCTGCATGGCGACTCTCTATGGCAACTCTGCATAAAACATAACATTCTTATAAGGAAGTCTGGCTATGCTCGCCACCTTAACCCGCCTGTTCCCGCTTTGGGCCGTGCTGTTATCTGTCGCCGCTTATTACTCTCCAGGTATGTTTCTCGGCATCGGTCCCTGGGTCACTTATCTGCTGATGCTGATTATGTTCGGCATGGGTGTGACCCTGAATATTGACGATTTTAAACGGGTGCTGACCCGGCCTGCGCCGGTGATTGCCGGAACTTTTCTGCACTATCTGGTGATGCCTTTAGCCGCCTGGGGGCTGGCAAAACTTTTTCATATGCCGCCCGATCTGGCAGCAGGTATGATTCTGGTCGGCAGCGTTGCCAGCGGTACTGCCAGCAACGTCATGATCTATCTGGCGAAAGGGGATGTAGCGCTGTCGGTAACGATCTCGTCAGTCTCCGCACTGGTGGGGGTATTCGCTACGCCGTTACTGACCCGCCTTTATGTTGATACCCACATTCAGGTTGATGTGGCTGGCATGCTGCTAAGCATTGTGAAGATCGTGGTGATCCCGATTAGCCTCGGGCTGATCATTCATCACGGCATGAACAATGTGGTTCGCCGGGTAGAACCCTGGCTGCCTGCGTTTTCGATGGTCTGCATTCTGCTGATCATCAGCGCGGTGGTGGCAGGCAGTCAGGGCTTTATTGGATCGGTCGGCCTGATGGTGATCGCGGCGGTGATTCTGCATAACGCGATTGGCCTGCTTGGTGGCTACTGGGGCGGTAAGCTGTTTGGCTTCGATGAGTCAACCTGCCGTACGCTGGCGCTGGAAGTCGGAATGCAAAACTCCGGTCTGGCGGCAACGCTGGGCAAACTCTACTTCTCACCGCTGGCGGCTTTGCCAGGCGCGCTGTTCTCGGTATGGCACAACCTGTCAGGTTCACTGCTGGCAGGTTACTGGTCCGGGAAGCCGATTAAGAAGAAATAGCATCGCTGGCGCGTGAGTACGTTGCGCCAGCTGTTCGCGTTGTCGCGCCGGAAACTCATTGCTCCGGCGCGGCAGGGGATTCAGTCTTTCACGTCTCTACTCATAATCACGTTCATCGTCGGGCTGCTCCAGCACGGTATAGGCCACGCTGCAGAACAGTGAATTCAGGCGCTTCATGTCGCCGAGTAAACCGAGATGTAGCGAACTGGTCTCAATACTTTGCACGTTCTGCTGATGCAGGCGGTCAACGTGAGTGTGAGAGTAGCGGCGAATCATCAGACGGAAGCGATGCTTAGCGCGGCGCAGCCGTTTGGCACTGGTGACATCGTGCGACAGAAACACCGACAGACTCATTCTGAGGTTGGCAATTAACAGCTCGTGTAGCCCCTCCAGCTCTTTTAGTCCCTCGGCAGAAAATGCGCGGCCCGCTGCCAGCGACTTGTCAGCGACATCGCCGCTCATCCGCTCAATGATGTCGCCGGCCTGCTCCAGATTAAGCGACATCTCAATGATTTCGCCCCAGCGACGTGAATCCTCTTCGGGCAGATCCTCTTTCGGCATTCGCGCCAGATAGAGTTTGATAGCGGTATAGAGCACATCGACATCATCATCCAGCCGTCGCACCGTGCGTTCCTCGCGGGATTCGCCATGCACCACTTTGTTAAATGCCTCCAGCATCTGCTCCAGCACGTCACCCATGCGCAGCGCTTCGCGGGCGGCGTTGACCAACGCGAGTGCCGGGGTGTCGAGCGCACTGCGATCAAGGTGCTTCGGCTTGAGGTGCATTGCATTGTCCACGTCGTCGGCGATCAGACTACGGCAGAGGCGCGCCATGAGGTCAGCAAACGGCACCATTGCCACGCAGCGAATCAGGTTGTAAAACACATGGAAGAAAATCACTAACTCTTCGTCGTTGACCGGCAGCTTATCGAGCCACGTCGCCACAATATTGACAAACGGCAGGATCAGCACGCAGCCGATCAGCTTGAAAAGCAGGCTGCCGAGCGCCACGCGTTTGCCCGCCGCATTTGAGCCGCTGGCGTTAATCATCGCCAGCAGGCCGCTACCGAGATTGGCACCAATCACCAGACAGAGTGCCACCTTGAACGATATCACGCCGGTGGCGGTCAGCGTCGCGGTGATCAACACCGCAGCCAGGCTGGAGTAACTGATAATGGCGAACACGGCACCCAACAGCGCATCAAGCATCACGTCGCCGGTCAGACTGGAGAAAAGCACCTGGACACCGGCGGCCTGGGTAATCGGGCGAGCCGCTTCGACAATCAGCTGCAGCGCCAGCAGTATCAGGCCCAGGCCGATACTGGCGCGGCCTAACTGACCGGCGCGGGTCTGCTTGCGGCTGAGGAAAAACACGACGCCAAAAAAGATAAACAGCGGTGAGAGCCAGGAGAGATCAAACGTCAGGATACGCGCCATAATGGCGGTACCGACATCCGCGCCAAGAATCACCACCAGGGCGGGCGTGAGGCTGACCAGATTCTGCGCCACAAAAGAGGTCACCAGCAATGTGGTGGCGTTGCTGCTCTGCACCAGCGTAGTCACGCCAATGCCCGCCAGAAATGCCATCGGTTTTTTTTCGATGCTACGGCTCAGGACGCGGCGCAGATCGGCACCGTAGACCCGCATGATGCCGGTTCGCACAATATGCGTGCCCCAGACCAGCAGGGCTACTGCAGAGAGTAAATTAAGCAGGGTTAACACGGGGTGTTGCTCCTCGATTGTCAGGCTCAAAGCACAGACTGCCAGCCTGACGGAAAGAGCAATCTGTGAAGGCGATTGCCGTGCGATGCGTGATTTTTTCCTGTGTTTTAAGCCACCTGGCGCAAAGTCGACATCTCTAATTGTAGACCAATCTTCCTGCCAGCGGGATGCAAATCCGCCGCAGATCGGTTAAGCACATCAACCGAAAGCTCCACGTCATGTGCCCGGATACGATAACGGATCACGTTGCCCAGCAGGCTGTGGCTAATGATTTCCGCAGGAATGCCCAGGCCCGGCGCAGTGAACAGCATCGATTCAGGGCGAATTGCCACCTGGCTGTGAAAAGGCTGGCCGGTCAGCCGCGTCGCCTGCGCAGCGCTCAGCAGATTGTAGTTGCCAATAAATCCGGCGGCAAAGAGATCGACCGGCTGGGTATAGAGCGCTTCGGCGTCGCCGTTCTGCACGATTTTACCCCGGTTCATGAGCACGATGCGATCGGAAAGCGTCAGCGCCTCCTCCTGATCGTGGGTGACGAAAAGGGTGGTGAGGTTCAGCTCACGCTGGATGCGCCGGATTTGATCGCGCAGATGGCGACGAATACGTGCATCCAGTGCCGACAGGGGCTCATCCAGCAGCAGCAGACGCGGACGCGTCACCAGCGAACGCGCCAGCGCCACGCGCTGACACTGCCCGCCCGACAACTGATGCGGATAACGGCGCGCATAGTCGTTGAGTTCGACCAGCTCCAGTACCTCCAGCACCCGCTGGCGAATCTTCGCGTCGGGTAGTTTCTGCATCTTCAGGCCAAACGCGACATTCTTCTCCACCGTCATGTTGGGAAACAGCGCATAGCTCTGGAAAACCATGCCGATGGCGCGCTTTTGCGGGGCCAGCGGTACGATATCTTTGCCCTCCAGCCTGATTTCGCCGCTGTCGACCCCGGTTAATCCAGCCAGACAGCGCAGCAGCGTCGATTTACCGCAGCCGCTGGGGCCGAGCAGGGTGATGAATTCCCCTTCCGCCGCGCTGAAATCGATCTGCTCAAAAATGGTTGTCGGTCCATACGACTTGTTCAGTTCTCTGACCTCAAGGAAACTCATATTTATCCTCGTTCGGGATTCAGGGCGTTGGCCAGCCAGGTGACCAGCAGCACCACAAAGAAGTAGGAGATCACCAGCGCGCTGGTGAAGTGACCGCTGCCGTTGCGCATGTTGAAGAGGTAAACCTGCAGGGTTTCATAACGGTTGCCAACCAGCAGGTTAGCGAAGACAAATTCGCCAATCAGAAAGGAGAAAGAGAGCAGTACGGCAATCAACATCCCTTTACGCAGGTTGGGCAATACCACCCACAGCGCCGCCTGCCAGGTGCTGGCACCCAGCAGCTGCGCGGCATCAATCAGCTCTTTGAGATTGATGGCCTGCATATTGTTCGCCAGTGCCCGGTAGATAAAGGGCAATGCGATTGTGAAATAACAGCCGATCAATATCCACGGTGTACCGGTCAGCATCAGGGGTGAGGAAGAGTAGAGTTGCAGTAATCCCACTGACGACACCACCGGCGGCACGGCAAACGGCATCAGGATCAGGATGTTCATCACCGCATCCAGCCCTGGATAATAGTAAGCGATTACAAACATGGCAGGCAGCACCAGCAAAAGCGAGAACAGTAGTGCGCCAAAGCAAATCAACAGTGAATGGGCCAGCGCCGTGAGAAAACGCGGGTCGCGCCAGAGCTGCATGAACCACTTCAGGCTATAGCTCTGCGGCAGAATGGTGTTACTCCAGTCGGACGACAGTGCATAGAGTAGCGTGGCCAGCAAAGGCAGCGCCAGCAGGGTAAACAGTAACGCGACCATGATTCGGTGATAGAGGTGCTCAGCACGTGACATGGCAGTTCCTTTCATGGCTGTTTAGCATTGAGATAGCTGCGGCGCACCAGATGCTGCTGCACCAGGGTGATCAGCGCCATAATCGCCACCAGCAGCATCGCCAGCGCGCTGCCGGTGTGAGGGTCCAGTGAGATATCGCCGGAAACCAGGGCGGCGATGCGCACCGGCACCACGTTGAAATTACCGGTGGTCAGGGCGTAAATGGTGGCATAAGCGCCCAGCGCATTCGCCAGCAGGATCACAAAGGTACCGAGCAGTGCCGGAAACAGAATCGGCAGGCCGATGTGCCTCCAGTAGCGCCAGCGACTGGCACCCAGTAGCGCAGCGGACTCCTGCCACTCTTTTTTCAGCCCGTCGAACGCCGGGTAGAGTAGTAACACGCCCAGCGGGATCTGGAACCAGGTGTAGACCAGCACCATGCCGTTGCGCGAGAAAAGTCTGAAGCTCTCAACCAGACCATAATAGCGCAGCAGCAGTGTCAGGCAGCCATTCAGCCCCAGCAGAATCACAAAGGCAAACGCCAGTGGGACACCGGCAAAATTGCTGGTCATGTTGGTAAAGGAGATGAGAAAGCGCTGCAGTCGTCCGCCGCCGAGCTGATGGAGCGAATAGCCGGTGACCAGTGCAATCAGTAATCCATAGAGGCTTGACCAGAGCGAAATATCCAGCGAAAAGCGAAACGCCTGCTGGTAAAAGGGGGAGGTGAGAATGTCGTGATAGTTATCCCAGCCCCACTGGCTGTTCATCTCACTCCAGAAGCTGTTGATGGCGATCCATAACAGCGGTGCCAGCTGAAAGGCGACCCAGAACAGCGTGAAAGGGAACAGCAGCAGCAGTGCGAATCCTTTTCCTCTCATCTCTGTGGCTCCACCAGCAGCCCGCGACAGACCGGCTTGTCATGCGCCACCTCAAGCAGTTCACACAGGGTGCCACACAGATCGGTCTGCTGCGGCGCAAGGTCAGGCTGTAACGAGAAAGCGCGGCCAAAGACAAACAGCGGTACCGTTGTCTCCTCCGGCAGAATACCGCCGTGGGAACGATCATCATTCATGCCGTGATCGGCGGTTATCATTACCTGGTAGCCCCCGGCCAGCCATAAGGGCATCCACTGCGACAGCAGGCCGTCGGCGATGCGCGCCCGGTTGCGGTACTGTGGCGAGGAGAGGCCGGATTTATGACCGGCATCGTCGATGTTCATGGGGTGAATCAGCAGAAAATCGGGATCGTGACGCAGCCGCAGGCTCTCTGCATCTTCAAACAGATGTGAGTCGGGATAGCTATCGTCAGAATAAAAATGGCCGTACTGAATCGGCAGGTCCGGCGCGTCAGTGTGGCGATCGCGCGCCGGGACGAACGGTGTGCGGTTATAAAGCTCACTCACCCAGTGGTAGGCCGCCGCCGCCGTGGTCAGGCCCGCCTCTCGCGCAAAGTGAAACACGCTGCGCTCGCGACTCAACCGGCTGACGCCGTTATGAATAATGCCACTTCTGACCGGCGGAACACCGGTAAGAATACACTCATAAAGCGGGCGTGACAGCGACGGTAATTCACAGGTCATACGGTAATAGAGCCCGTTGCCCTGCGAACATTCGGCATGCAGGTAACCCATTGCATGTTGTGCGACCTGATTGCTCAGGCCGTCCAGCACTACCAGGATGGTCTTCATTCCGTTCTCCCTGCCGCGAATTACTGCTGCATGTTGATGATGACGTTTTCCTGCCACAGACGCGGCAGCATTTTCGATGATTTATCCCAGGCAGCCTGATCCTTAACCGGACGGGCATTTTTATATTCCGATTGCGGCAGCAGGTGAGCCTGAACGTCTGCTGGCAACGTCAGATGCTCGGCACGGATCGGGCGTGCATAGCCTTTCGCCAGATTAATCTGTCCCTGGTCGGAGAAGATATATTCGCGCGACAGTTTGGCGGCGTGAGGGTGTTTCGCATACTTGTTGATGATTGTGGTATAGCCGGATGTCACGGAGCCGTCAGACGGGATCACCACTTCGTAGCGGTTTTTGTCGATCTGGTCACGGTAATTAAGGGCATTAAAGTCCCACACCACCGCCATCTGCACTTCGCCTTTTTCAATGTTGGCAATCACCGGATCGGTGACGCCGAGACGACCCTGTTTTGCCAGATCGGCAAAGAAAGTCAGCGCGGGTTTCAGGTTCTTTTCATCGCCGCCTAAGGCATAGTTTGCAGCCAGAACGCCATTGGCTGCCTGAGCTGCCACGCCGACGTCACCGATAGTAACCACATACTTACCTTTCTTCAGATCGGCCCAGCTGTGGGGGATATCTTTGACCTGTTGTTTGTCGATCAGAAAGGCGATGGTGCCGGTATAGGCCAGCGCCCAGTGACCCTCTTTATCTTTGGCCCAGGCCGGAATTTGCTCCCAGTGAGTCGGTTTATAGGGCTGGGTCACACCTTTGGCGACCGCGATCGGGCCAAAGGCGGCGCCTACGTCACCGATATCCGCGCTGGCGTTCTCTTTCTCCGCATCGAATTTCGCCAGTTCCTGCGCTGATGACATATCGGTATCGCTGTGCTTAAGGCCATATTTGCTGCTGATGTCATTCCAGGTACCTTTCCAATTGGCCCAGCTGTCCGGCATCCCGACGCTGTTGACCTGGCCTTCACTGCGCGCCGCTTTTTCGAGCGCGGCGAGATCGTTATCGGCGGCCTGCGAAACGGGCAGGGTGAGCACGACAGCACTGGCTACTACAGAGGCGATAAACGCTTTCATCTCAGTTGCTCCGGGTGTAAGTTGATGGGCCTGGCTGGTCTAGTCCAGCAAGAACCGAGCCAATGTAGCCCCTGCATATGAACGGTTTATGACAGGGCACGCTGTGCGGGGAATGGGCGATGAAAGACGCGGCCCGTTCGCCCGTTACAGGCGCGTTTACCTGAACAGTATGAGTGCGGAGTCGCACCAAAATGAGGCTACTGTCGTGGGGTTGATAGCACTCAAAACGGCGGATGCGATCGCCAGCGTACTGCGGTCGCGCATTCAGGCCGGTGAGTTTAGCGGCGGGCGACTGCCGGCGGAGCGTGCCTTAAGCGAGGCGTTTAGCACCACCCGGATTACCCTGCGGGAAGCGCTGGGCAAGCTGGAGGCTCAGGGGATGATCTACCGGGAACTCCGTCGCGGTTGGTTTATTGCGCCGCCGCGGCTGATCTACAACCCGCTGCATCACAGCCACTTTCATGCCATGGCGACGGAGCAGGGACGGCAGGCGACCACCGAGGTCATAGCTGCCGAACAGGTAGCGGCGCACGACAGCATAGCGACAGCGTTGTGGCTGCCCCCTGGTTCGGCGGTGTACTGCATCCGCCGCCTGCGGCGCATCGATGGGCGTGCGGTACTTTATGTTGAACACTACCTTAATCCGCATTTTTTCCCGGGTCTGCTCGATGAAGATCTGACACGCTCCCTGACCGATCTCTATGACCAGCGTTACGGCATTCGTTACGGCGGGGCGCGCTTCACGATTTTGCCCGGTCCGTTGCCGGAGATCGCCGCACCCACGCTGAATGTAGCCCCTGGCAGCCCCGGTTTACTGATCACCCGCATCAATCGCAATCAGCAAAAAGAGGTGATTGATTGCGACTGTGAATACTGGCGTTACGATGCGCTCTGTGTGGATGTGGAGGCCTGAGGAGTTATTGTGATTTGCGTCACACTCGCGCATGATACCGCGCGCTAATAACTCCTTTTCTAAGGTGCAACATGAGTGACAAAAATCCTTTGGCCCGCCACCTTGCAACGGTACTGCAATGGGTGCTGAATCTGGGTCTGCTGAGTCTGGCAATCATCCTGGTTGTCTTTTTAGGCAAAGAAACTATCCATCTGGCAAACGTGCTGTTTAACACCGGCGAACAGGCATCCTCCTATCTGTTGATTGAGGGAATAGTCATCTATTTCCTCTACTTTGAATTTATTGCTTTGATTGTTAAGTATTTTCAGTCTGGCTATCACTTTCCGCTGCGCTATTTTGTCTATATCGGTATCACGGCAATTATCCGCCTGATTATCGTCGACCATAAAAATCCCTTCGATACGCTTTGCTACTCTTCGGCGATTCTGATTCTGGTGGTCACCCTGTGGCTGGCAAACAGCAACCGGCTGAAACGCGAGTAATCCTCTTGCCGTCTTTCACGACGGCAGGTGTTCGCATCGCGTCTCTGCGCTAAACTACCGACCTGAAAATGATTGGGAGTGGTGCTATGTCGCAAGACGCGCTCAGCTTATTACGTGCGCTCAACTGGCTTTCTCCGTCGCAGGCATCGCTTGCGCCACCATTGCTCGACTGGCTAATGGAGGAAGATTCAATGACGCGCCGTTTTGAACAGCATTGTCAGCGGGTTACAGTGCAGCCGCTGCGTGAAGGCTTTATTGACGCCAGCGAATTGAATGGTGAAAAGGGGTTGTTGCCAGACGATGAACGCTTCTGGCTGAGGGAAGTGCTGCTGTTCGGCGACGATCAGCCCTGGCTGGCTGGCCGCACGCTGGTGCCGGAAAGCACGCTCAACGGGCCAGAAGCGATGCTGCAACAGCTGGGAACCCGTCCTCTGGGTCGCTATCTCTTCTCCTCTTCGACGCTGACCCGCGATTTTATTGAACCGGGGCAGGTGGAGGGATTGTGGGGACGGCGTTCACGCCTGCGTCTCTCCGGCAAACCGCTGCTGCTGACGGAACTGTTTTTACCGGCATCGCCGCTCTATCGCGATCTGGTCTGAGAGGGCTGTGGTGCAAAATAGCTTAAGTATGAATAAATGGCGGGCCTATACTCGCCTGATGCGCATCGATAAACCGATTGGCACGCTGCTGCTGCTGTGGCCAACGCTCTGGGCATTATGGCTGGCTGACATGGCAATCCCGCCGCTGCCGGTGCTGGCGGTGTTTGTTGCCGGCGTCATCGTGATGCGTGCGGCCGGTTGTGTCATCAATGACTACGCCGATCGCAAAGTAGATGGTCATGTCGAGCGCACGAAGCATCGGCCACTGGCCAGCGGTGCGGTGAGTGCAAAAGAGGCTAAGCTGCTGTTCGTGATACTGGCACTGGTGGCTTTTGCGCTGGTGCTGACCATGAACCTGATGACGATCATGCTCTCCGTGGTGGGGCTGGCGCTGGCTTGGGTTTATCCCTTTATGAAGCGCTATACCCATCTGCCGCAGGTGGTGTTGGGTGCCGCGTTTGGCTGGGCGATTCCCATGGCATGGTCCGCAGTTAGTGAGTCCTTACCTTTGGTTTGCTGGCTGATATTTATCGCTAACATCTGCTGGACGGTCGCTTATGACACCCAGTATGCGATGGTAGATCGGGATGATGATCTCAAAATTGGGGTGAAGTCGACCGCAATTTTATTTGGTCGCTTCGATAAGCTGATCATTGGCCTGCTGCAACTGGTGACCCTGCTGCTGATGGCGCTGGTAGGCATGATGCTGCATCTGAATAGCGCCTTCTACTGGACACTGTTGCTGGCTGCTGCGCTGTTTGTTTATCAGCAGAAGCTGATCGCCGGGCGCGAACGCCAGCCCTGTTTCCAGGCTTTCCTGAACAACAACTATGTCGGGATGGTGCTGTTTCTTGGCGTACTGATGAATACGCCGCCATTCAGCCAGCTGTTCTGACAGAGAGTTTCAGGCGCAAAAAGACTTGTTTAGCGGTCAGATCGAGTATGCGCAGGAAACACGGCCAGATCGGAAAGACGCAAAGGCCGCCTTCCCTGGCACGCTCGGCCTGCGGCTTTCGTGGCGCGGGACGCTTTCCTCCTGCCCGTGTTCCCTGCGTGTTGAGTTTATCTATTGCTATCAGATCCACCTGGAACGGCAGTTTCAGACATAAAAAAGGCGACCTCATGAGGTCGCCTTTTTACTGAGTACTGATCTCAGTCGTGAGCCACAGCAGTTTCAATTGTCATGCGGACATCACTGGTGACCAGATCAGCCAGAATGTGCCAGGTCGCCAGGGTCTGCGCGACATCGGCATCACCGCTGTCGCTGATATACCCTTCATTGCGCAGTGTCAGCACCAGCGAGGTAAAAACCGCTTTGTCGAAGAACTCCGGTGCATTAATACCGTGCAGCACCGACAAACGCTGTGCCAGGGTCCGGCTCTCTTTCTCAAGCGTGCCACGGTTAATCGTCGGCTTGGCACTGAGGATGGAGAACGTAATGGCATAGCGCTGCAACGTTTCACGCACACCGGCTGCCAGCAGTTGTAGCGTGCGATAGCGCGCAGCGGTAAAGCGCAACTCACCCGCTTCGAGCGAAATCAGGCCCTGACGCGCCAGCTCCTGACTCAGTTCAGTCAGCAGTTGTGGCAGTTCTTCAGTCTGCCAGCGCAGAAAAAGCTCACTCTTCAGCATCGGGTAAATCAGGCTCACCTGGCGCAGCAGTTCAGCTTCGCTCAGCGTCTGATGCTGCTGAACAATGGCGGCAATCAGCGCCGGCATCACAAGCATGTGATGAATATTGTTGCGATAGTAGGTCATCAGCACCGCCTGCTCACGCGGCAGAATGATGATGTCGCCAATACTATCCTTTTCACTCTCAAACTTATTCATACCCATAGCGTGATCCAGCAGCGCTTCCGCTGAGAGATCGGGTACGGTCGCATTGGGCGAATAAGGCACATTGCGCAGCAACTGGGTATAGCACTCCAGTTGTTCAATCAGCTGTTCACGGGTTAGTGAGCGCTGACGTGACGCAAGCAGCGCTGTGACACAGAGGTTCATGGCGTTGGCTGCGCCCGCTTCATTGATCCGCACCATCAGGCTGGCGGCGATATCATTGACGGTCGGCGTTAACCAGTTTGGACGCTGCGGCTCAATCGGATCGATCGCGTCGCGCCATTCCGGTACCCGCTTGTTGAGATAGTTGACCAGCGGCAGGGGTTCACCAAAGTTTACGTAACCTTGTCCGAGATTGCGCAGCTTGCGTAAGCCGCGCACCATCTGCATGAAGCCCTCTTTCTCTTTAGCCGCGCCGCGCAATTCTTTGGCGTAAGTGCCCACTTCCATCACGTGCTCATAGCCGATGTAGATCGGCACCAGCGTGATCGGGCGATTTCCGCCGCGCAGCATCGCCTGAAGCGTCATGGCTAACGTGCCGGTTTTAGGATCCAGCAGGCGCCCGGTACGTGAACGGCCTCCTTCGACAAAGTACTCAACCGAATAGCCCCGGGTGAACAGCTCACCGAGATATTCGCGGAACACCGTGGCATAGAGCTTGTTGCCTTTAAAGGTACGACGAATAAAGAAAGCGCCCAGGCGACGGAAAATCGGGCCAGCTGGCCAGAAGTTGAGATTGATACCGGCTGCGATGTGCGGCGGCACCAGCCCCTGATGATAGAGCACATAGGAGAGCAGCAGATAATCCATGTGGCTGCGATGGCACGGCACATAGACAATTTCGTGGCCATCCTGCGCCAGCTGGCGAACTTTTTCGCCGCCATTGACGTTGATGCCCTGATAGAGACGACTCCAGAGCCAGCCCATCACACGGTCGGTGACGCGAATCGCTTCGTAGGAGAAGTTTGCGGCAATCTCCTCCATCATCTCGACGGCATTCTGCTGCGCTTTCTCATGAGAGATTTTTTTGCTGCGTGCTTCATCTTCAACTGCTTTTTCAATCGCTTTGGATTGCAGCAGACGATTAAACAGATCCTGACGTGCCGGCAAACGCGGGCCAATCGCTGCCATTCTCTGACGGGCAAAATGGATGCGTGCCACGCGGGCCAGCTTCTGAGCGATCGACTTATCCGTACCATGTTCCGTTGCCATGCGGCGTAGCGACACGGTAGGCGAGAAGCGGACAAAACTGTCTCGCCCATGCCAGATTACCGCAAAGAACTTCTGAACCCCGTTCAACACCCGCAGGTGTGGCGTTGCTTCGCCCTGAACTTCACGTCCTGGTGCGCGGCCAAACATCACGGTGACCGGCAGCATCTGAATATCCAGCGTAGGATTATTGCGATGCAGGTCGAGGTAATCGTGAAAGATTTTCACTGATTCAACGCTGGGCACAAAATAGGGAAATACGCGAGGACCATCGTGGATAAACACGTGGCGTGGCAGCAGTGAACCATCAATCTCCAGCGGCGTGAGCGGGTCGGGCAGATGATGCCGCAGGCACTGTGCGCGTAAAGTTAGTAAGTCAGCCTTCGAATCGTAAGGCAACACATACATAATAGGTCGGGTCGGATCCAGACCATGTTCAGACACGGGATCGGCCGGAATGGCCTTACTTTTTACCAAAAAGGAGAGTGGTAAATTAAGCAATTTGTAATAGAGTTTACGCCAACCTGACATAGACAACATGAAGCCTCTTGTTAGCAAAGCGCCGCAAGCATACCAGAAAGCGCAGCGAAGATCTGTGGTGGTGCCAATTGCACGCAGCCCAGACATTGACGTCAATCCGATGAAAGGGTTCCCACATCATGGCAAATAATGCCACCGGACTTATCAGAATAGTAAAAGCCGCAGGTTACTCCTGGCAGGGACTGCGTGCCGCCTGGCAACATGAAGCGGCGTTTCGCCAGGAAGCACTGGCCGCGCTGGCCGCTATTATTATCGCGTGCTGGCTGGATGTCGATGTGGTCTCCCGCATCCTCATGATTGGGTCGGTGGTGCTGGTGGTCATTGTCGAAATCCTCAATAGCGCCATTGAAGCGGTGGTCGATCGCATCGGTCAGGAACATCATCCGCTGGCGGGCCGGGCAAAAGACATGGGCTCGGCGGCGGTACTGATCAGCATCTTACTGGCTCTCTTTGTCTGGATCGCGCTGCTCTGGACACATTTGCGATAAGCCTTCCACAACGCGTCTGAGGACGCGTTTTCCCTGACAATCGGTTTCCATTTCGCCAATACCTGTATATACTCACAGCGACTGTATAAACAACCAGGGGGCGGGATGAAAGCATTAACCAGCAGGCAGCAGCAGGTCTATGACCTGATTCGCGACCATATTTCTTCAACGGGCATGCCGCCTACGCGGGCAGAGATTGCCGCGCAGCTTGGCTTCCGCTCGCCGAATGCGGCAGAAGAGCATCTGAAAGCGCTGGCGCGCAAAGGCGTCATTGAGATTGTTTCCGGTGCATCGCGCGGCATTCGTCTGTTAATGGAAGAAGAAGCCTCAGAAGGGCTACCGCTGATTGGCCGGGTTGCTGCCGGTGAGCCGATCATGGCGCAGGAACATATTGAAACCCACTACAAGGTCGATCCGGGCCTGTTTAAGCCTTCGGCTGACTTCCTGCTGCGTGTCAGCGGAATGTCGATGAAAGATATCGGGATTATGGATGGCGATCTGCTTGCGGTGCATAAAACCCAGGATGTGCGTAACGGCCAGGTTGTGGTTGCCCGCATCGATGATGAAGTCACCGTTAAACGCTGGAAAAAACAGGGCGCTATCGTTCATCTGTTGCCTGAAAACAGTGATTTTGACCCGATTGTGGTTGATACCCGTGCGCAGTCACTGACCATCGAGGGTCTGGCCGTTGGTGTGGTACGCAACGGCGAGTGGCTCTGATTCTTATGCCAGCGTGCATTCGTCTTCTCTGATGCTATTCTGTCTGCCCTAATTTTGTCGCTGCCTCTTTTGCGCAGCGACACTGAGCACGGAACGGCGAATGGGCTTCATCACGGCAACCGATAAAAATCTCTGGCAGCTTGCGCTGCCAATGATCCTTTCAAATATCACCGTTCCCTTACTGGGGGTGGTCGATACTGCGGTTATTGGTCATCTCGACAGCCCTGTCTATCTTGGCGGGGTTGCGGTCGGGACCACGGTGACCAGTTTCCTCTTTATGCTGCTGCTTTTTCTGCGGATGAGTACCACTGGCCTTACGGCGCAGGCATTTGGCGCCGGTGATAAAACGGCGCTGGCACGCGCGCTGATCCAGCCGCTGATTATTGCGCTACTGGCGGGCGTACTCTTCATCGCTTTGCGTTATCCGATTATTCAGCTGGCCTCCCATCTGGTTGGCGGCAACCCCGATGTACTTGAACAGGCGGCGCTGTTTATTCAGATTCGCTGGCTCAGTGCGCCTGCTACGCTGGCAAACCTGGTTATTCTGGGCTGGCTGCTGGGCGTGCAGTATGCGCGCGCGCCAGTAATCCTGCTGGTGGTGGGCAATCTGGTTAATATCGTGCTCGATCTCTGGCTGGTAATGGGTCTGCACTGGGGTGTCGCAGGCGCGGCAACCGCTACGGCGCTGGCGGAGTACATCACGCTGGGTGTCGGCAGCATCATGGTCTGCCGGGTATTAAAACTGCGCGGTATTACCCTCAGCCTGCTGAAGCAAAGCTGGCGCGTTGACAGCGGCCGGCTGCTGCGATTGAACCGGGATATTATGCTGCGTTCTTTGATGCTGCAGCTTTGTTTCGCCTCGCTGACCATGCTGGGCGCACGGCTGGGTCCGGATGTGGTGGCGGTTAACGCGGTATTACTGATGTTCATTACTTTTACCGCCTACGCGCTTGATGGGTTTGCCTACGCGGTTGAGGCTTTTGCGGGCGAAGCGCATGGCGCAAATGATGGCAGCAAACTGCTGCGCGTCTGGCACTCTGCCTGTCGTCAGGCGGTAGTAGTGGCGCTGTTTTTCTCGCTGGTCTATGCCATTTTTGGCCCGCAGATCGTTACCCTACTGACCTCTCTTCAGTCACTCCAGCAGACAGCTGATCGCTATCTGGTCTGGCAGATGATCATGCCGCTGATCGGCGTCTGGTGTTATCTGCTGGACGGGATGTTCATTGGGGCGACGCGCGGACGCGAGATGCGCAATAGCATGGTCGTGGCAGCGGCAGGATACTTTCTGACGCTGCTCAGCGTACCGCTACTGGGTAACCACGGTCTGTGGCTGGCGGTAACGGTTTTCCTGGCGCTGCGCGGCCTGTCGCTGTGGCTTATCTGGCGTAAGCACTGGCGTCAGAACAGCTGGTTTGATGCCTGATGCTGCTGCATACTGATACGGATTATTCTGTATTATTCTATGGGTGTGAAATTGGATACTACAATTAACTCTATCCAGCGCAGTTAGCCAGCGCTTTATACCGTTATTTTGTTAAGTAGCAAGATAATCATTAAACCCGAGGATTGGAGGTCTGCCATGAATAAAGACGAAGCCAGCGGCAACTGGAAGCAGTTCAAAGGCAAAATGAAAGAGAAATGGGGCAAGCTGACCGATGATGATATGCAGGTTATCGAAGGTAAACGTGATCAACTGGTCGGGAAAATCCAGGAGCGTTATGGCTATGCGAAAGATGAAGCAGAGCGTGAAGTAACGGACTGGGAAGGTCATAACAAAGATCACCGCTGGTAATCAGCCAGTATGTTCCGATGCGCCCTCACCGGAACCGCACAAGGATGTGCGGATTAGCCGCGTTTTCCCCGCTTTTTACCCTCATGCTGATGGTCATGTTCGCAACTTTCATGATGCGTACAGGCTTCAACCGCTACACAATTTTCACATAAACCATGCGCTTCAATCACACTGTGGCGTAAAGCAAACTGCGCTTCATGCGCCAGTGTCGCGATAATCTTCTCTACACCCTGCGCCTGCTTTTCCGTAACGGCGGCACAGCGGTCACACACCAGCATCACCGACGTATGTGCTGGTGCCTCAAAATGGTGACACATAACGTAGCTATTGTTGGATTCCACCCGATGAATGAAACCCTGTTCCAGAAGGAAATCGAGCGCCCGATAAACAGTCGGGGGCTTGGCCTGCGGTTCGCTGACGCGAAGTTGATCCAGCAGATCGTAGGCACTGATCGAGCCGGGTTCTTCGGCCATCAGGCGTAACACTTCAGCCCGCTGCGAAGTCAGACGCACACCGCGCTGCAGGCACATTTTTTCGGCCTGAATCAAAATTTGCTGCGACGTCATGTTTGTCATGAAAATTCTCCGCTGAATAAGTGATGTTATTTTATCACACAAAGTTTCGCGGCGCTGAGGTTGGTTTTCGTCTGAAAAAAAAGCACTATTTGCCTGATAAAGCAGCATAATTCGCATTGAAGCCATCTTTTATCTCAAATCTGACGATAAATCAGATCCATCCTGCATTTACCTGAAGCGGAATTTGTTGACATTTTGCTTTGCATCTCACTGAGTTAAGAAGTAATGTTCAGAAAGACTTAAGAAAATTCTGGTATTATTTGAAATATCCCGACGCAGCTTGAACAATTACAACGAATTTTTGATTGGAAAACGTCCAATCCTTTGAATTAAGACACTGTTTCCTTTGAATTCACAGCAATAACGCGTTAGCCAACGTTCACAATAGGGCTAATAAACTATTCAGTCGTTGAATGTTTCAATGACAATTTCTCAGGTGATGGCAGGCAAATGGTGAAAAAATCCGCTCAACGTTCAGCGCTGATCTACTCCGCTGTAGCGACCGCGCTTTTCCTTTCTTCTTCCGCCATAGCGGCGGGGACCTGGTATGATGCACGCAATGACGCCATGGGCGGCACCGGCGTGGCATCTTCTCTTTATGGCTCCGCAGTGCTGGCCAACCCGGCATTAATGACGCGCGCTAAACCCGACGATAATGTCAGCATTATTTTTCCATCAGCCGGTGTTCAGCTCACCGATAAAGATCATCTGATCGACAAAGTCGATGACATCACCGATACCGTAGATCGCTACCGCGATGTGCTCGGCAATTTAACCTTCGCTGATTATCTGCGTGGTTATCCTGAAGTGCGCGCCGCCTCAGGCGATGTCGCCAACCAACTAAGTGATTTGCGCGGCAACAAAGCGGACGGTAACGCCGGGCTTGCCCTGGCCGTCACGATCCCTAACGAGACGCTGCCTTTCGCCTTTATCACCAAAGCCTATGGTTCAGCGCACGTGCGTGCCAATGTGGTCCAGAGCGATATCGACTATCTGCGCGGTGTGGCTAACGGCACAGTGCTTCCTCGTCCGGGCGATCAAAATAACCTGCGCTCCAGCGCGAATGGCTTAGCGGCGCTGGTCACCGATTATGGTGTTGCGGTGGCGCATGAGTTCACCATCGCCGGTCAGCCGGTATCAGTAGGCGTTACACCGAAAGTACAGAAAACCTGGCTCTATAACTACACCGCCAGCATCTACAACTACGACAAAAGTGACATCAATAACAACCAGTATCGCAGCACTGATACCGGCTTTAACGTTGATGCCGGCCTGGCGACCACCTTTGCTGAAAACTGGACGCTGGGCGTGACCGGACAGAACCTGGTTTCGCGCGATCTGCAGACCAGAGAGGTCAATGGTTTCCGCGATACCTACCAGATTCGTCCGCTGGTCACTACCGGTCTGGCCTGGGATAAAGGTCCGTTTACCGTGACCGGCGATGTGGATCTGACCGAGACCAAACGCTTCAAAACTCAGGATAACAGCCAGTATGCGGCCGTGGGTGCAGAATACCGCGTGCTTGACTGGCTTCAGCTGCGTGCCGGTTATCGTGCGGACATGCGTTCTAACGATGAGAATGTCGCCACCGCAGGTTTTGGTCTGTCGCCGTTTAATAAAGCCGTACACCTGGATCTGGCAGGCTCGGTGGGTGCCAACAACACCTGGGGCGCGATGATGCAGCTGGGCTTTAACTTCTAAGCGTGTCATTCAGGCTGTTCGGGGGCGGGCGATGCACTATCGCCCGCCCTTGTGTTATCCTTGCACAGAATTCCATCACCCCTTAATTACCGGATTGTCTGCGCTTCATGCCTAATTTCTCTTCGCAACGTTTCTCTATCGCCCCTATGCTCGACTGGACCGATCGTCACTGTCGCTATTTTCATCGTCAGCTGACCGGCGATACGCTGCTCTACACCGAAATGGTGACTACTGGCGCAATCATTCATGGCAAAGGGGATTACCTGGCTTACAGTGAGGCTGAGCATCCGGTCGCGTTGCAGCTTGGCGGTAGCGATCCGGCGGCACTGGCGCAGTGCGCGAAGCTGGCAGAGCAGCGAGGCTACGATGAAGTGAACCTTAATGTCGGCTGTCCCTCTGATCGGGTGCAGAATGGTCGTTTCGGTGCCTGCCTGATGGCCGAAGCGAATCTGGTCGCGGATGCCGTTAAAGCGATGCGTGATGTCGTGTCGATTCCGGTCACGGTGAAAACCCGCATTGGTATTGATGCGTTGGACAGCTATGAATTCCTGACCGATTTTATCGGCACGGTGGCGGGACGCGGTGAGTGCGAGACATTTATCATTCATGCGCGTAAAGCCTGGCTCTCCGGCCTTAGCCCCAAAGAGAACCGCGAAATCCCACCGCTGGATTATCCACGCGTCTATCAGCTGAAGCGCGATTTTCCGCATCTGATCATTGCCCTTAACGGCGGCGTGAAAACGCTTGAAGAGGCTCTGACGCATCTGCAGTATCTTGATGGCGTGATGATGGGGCGCGAAGCCTATCAAAACCCTGGCATTCTGGCGCAGGTCGATCAGGCATTGTTTGGCCGTCAGCGTCCGGCGGCTAACCCGGTTGACGTGGTGCGCGCCATGTATCCCTATATTGAAGCGGAACTGGCGAAGGGTACCTACCTGGGACACGTCACGCGCCATATGCTGGGACTGTTCCAGGGGATTCCTGGCGCCCGCCAGTGGCGACGCCACCTGAGTGAAAATGCTCACAAACCCGGTGCCGATGTTCGTGTGCTGGAAGCGGCGCTGGCGTTGGTGGCTGATAAGATCCCACAGGAAGCCTGAGGCGTAATCTGAATCACAAAAAACCCGCTATGAAGGCGGGTTTTTTTACACCACTATATGGTTTTTCTCACCAGTCCGCACACTTCCGTCTGACTCTGATTTTCATAAAATCAATAAGTTAACTGTTGGCACGCTTTTTGTAATAGTCATAACAATGGATATTTAAGAGGAGCGCTGACGTGGAAATTTTATTCGTATTAGGGTTTTTCCTGATGCTGTTGCTGACCGGCGTTTCGCTGCTGGGCGTGCTGGCGGCACTGGTGGTCGCGACAATCGTGATGTTTGTCGGTGGACTGTTTGCAATGGTTATCAAGGTGTTGCCGTGGCTGCTACTGGCGGTGATCGCTGTGTGGCTGCATCGTGCCTTTTTTGGTGACAGCGACGAGCGAGCACGTCGCAAGCTGAAACGTAAGATCAACAGGTTAGACTGCAAAGGCTGGCGCTAAATGCGGTAACGATCACAGTGTGAGAGATTGTTCAGCGTTGATGTGCAATTAACCATATTTTTTACTTATGTTTTCTGGCAGGATGCCTGTCGTCGAATCGATGTGCCATTGACTCGACATAAATTTATCGCCGCTGTCCCTACACCAGCGCGAATAAAAAAATAAAAAAAGAGAAGGGCTTCCTGCGGGAAGCCCTTTTTGTTGCCGACTATCATGGAATCAAGAGACAGGATCCCTGCGTGGCGCGGCTTTCAAGTATCTGGTGCGCTTTGCTGGCCTCTTTCAGCGCAAACGTCTGCTGTTCCGGCACATCAACTTTAATTGCGCCGCTCGCCAGCAGCGAGAACAGCTCGGCACTGGCGGTTTCCAGCTCCTGCCGGTTGGTGATATAGCCAAACAGTGAGGGGCGGGTAACAAAAAGCGAGCCTTTCTTATTCAGAATGCCCAAATCAATCCCGGTTACCGGACCAGAAGCATTGCCAAAACTGACCATCAGACCATGACGACGCAGCGAGTCCAGGGACGCTTCCCAGGTATCTTTGCCCACTGAATCATAAACCACGCCCACTTTTTTCCCTTCCGTCAGTTCGCTGACGCGTTGTGCAATGTTTTCTTCGCGATAGTTAATGGTTGCCCAGGCGCCAGCGTTCTTCGCCATCGTGGCCTTTTCCGCTGAACCGACCGTGCCAATCAGATGCGCCCCCAGCGCTTTTGCCCACTGACAGGCGATAAGCCCGACGCCACCCGCTGCGGCATGAAACAGGAAAGTCTCACCGGCGCTGACTTTATAGGTCTGGCGCAGCAGATATTGCGTGGTCAGCCCTTTCAGATAGCTGGCTGCGCCCTGTTCAAAGCTGATCGCTTCCGGGAGAGCCATCAGGCGATCTTCTGCCACGTTGTGCACTTCACTATAGGCACCCATTGACGCCAGACAATAGACCACGCGATCGCCGGGTTTAAACAAGGTCACACCACGTCCAACCCGCGATACCACCCCCGCGGCTTCCGTACCCAGGCCAGAAGGGAAAGCGGCAACCGGATACAGTCCGCTGCGAACATAGGTATCGATGTAATTAATCCCGATAGCACGATGTTCTACCTGGACTTCATGTTCGGCGGGGTCTGCAGGTTCAAAATCTGTCCACGCTAAAACGTCCGGTCCGCCATGCGCGTTGAACTGAATACGCTTTGCCATTCTGACTCCTGTGATTGTTTCATCATGAGGGTGAGGCACGCCCCCCAACTAAGGTATACTTGCGCGTCCCCACAGAAGATCGGTAATGCATTCACTATGGCAGGAAATAAACCCACCAACAAATCGAACGAAACGCAGGATCGCCAGCTCGCAGGCGTGAAAATGCCCCCGCATTCACTGGAAGCGGAGCAGTCGGTGCTCGGTGGGTTAATGCTGGATAACGAGCGCTGGGACAACGTCTCTGAGCGCGTCGTCGCGAATGACTTTTTCAACCGCTCACATCGCCTGATTTTTTCAGAGATGCAGCGGCTGCTGGAAAACAGCAAGCCCATTGACCTGATTACGCTCTCCGAATCGCTGGAAACCCGTGGCGAGCTGGAGATGGCGGGCGGTTTCGCCTATCTGGCTGAACTGGCGAAAAACACCCCGAGCGCGGCAAACATCGGCGCCTATGCTGACATCGTGCGCGAACGGGCGGTAGTGCGCGAGATGATCTCCGTCGCCAATCAGATTGCCGATGCCGGTTATGATCCGCAGGGACGTAACAGCGAAGAGTTGCTCGATTTCGCGGAGTCGAACGTCTTTAAAATCGCAGAAGCGCGTGCTGATAAAGATGCTGGCCCGAAAAATATCGAGCAGATTCTGGAATCGACCGTCTCGCGTATCGAATCGCTCTATCAGACACCGCACGATGGTGTCACCGGTGTCGATACCGGTTATCAGGATCTGAATAAAAAGACCGCGGGTCTGCAGGGTTCTGACCTGATTATTGTCGCAGCGCGTCCTTCAATGGGTAAAACCACCTTTGCGATGAATCTGTGCGAAAACGCCGCCATGCTGCAGGAAAAACCGGTGCTGATTTTCAGTCTGGAGATGCCCAGCGAGCAGATCATGATGCGTATGCTGGCGTCGCTCTCCCGCGTCGATCAGACCCGCATCCGAACCGGACAGCTGGATGATGAAGACTGGGCGCGTATCTCCGGCACCATGGGCATTCTGCTGGAGAAGAAGAATATGTACATTGATGACTCTTCCGGCCTGACGCCCACCGAAGTGCGATCGCGCGCCCGACGCATCTATCGTGAAAACGGCGGATTAAGCATGATCATGATCGACTATTTGCAGTTGATGCGCGTACCCTCGCTGTCGGACAACCGTACGCTGGAGATTGCTGAGATCTCCCGCTCGCTTAAAGCGTTGGCCAAAGAGCTTAACGTGCCGGTTGTGGCGCTGTCGCAGCTTAACCGCTCACTGGAGCAGCGTGCTGACAAACGTCCGGTCAACTCGGATCTGCGTGAATCTGGCTCGATCGAGCAGGATGCGGATTTGATCATGTTTATCTATCGCGATGAGGTTTACCACGAAAACAGCGATCTGAAAGGGATCGCCGAGATCATTCTGGGTAAACAGCGTAACGGCCCTATCGGTACGGTACGTCTGACCTTTAATGGTCAATGGTCACGTTTCGACAACTACGCTGGCCCGCAATACGACGATGAATGATCTCCGGAATGTGCTGTCATGCACGATCTGTGCATGACAGCCTCCATCATCGGAAAATAGTGTTGGACAACCTCTCGGGTTATCGGGTTATCTGTAACAAAGCGACGCCCATCACGCTGTGGAAACGCAATGACTCACGTAGACGATTACGACCTTAAAATCCTGACTTTATTACAATCTAATGGCCGTCTGACCAATCAGGAACTCAGTGATCTGGTCGGCCTCTCCGCCTCGCAATGTTCCCGCCGTCGCATCAACCTGGAGCAGGCTAATCTGATCCTGGGCTATCACGCCCGGCTGTCACCCGATGCGATTGGGCTTGGCATGGTGGGTTTGATTGAGGTGCGCTTAATTAACCACACCGCGGAATATGTCGAGAGCTTTCACCGCATGGTGGAGCAGGAAGAGGCGATCGTTGATGCTTATAAAACCACCGGCGATGCTGATTACCTGCTCAAAGTAGCGGTAGCCGATCTCAATTCTCTCAGTGCGTTAATCAGCCAGTTAGTCGCGGGCCATCAGAGTGTTTCCCATGTGAAAACCTCGGTGGTGCTGGGCCGCATGAAGGAAAACGGGCTGATGATGATCCCTGAAAGCAAGGCGCGCTAAAAAGGTGCGTGCTGTGCGGTTTTGGTGCATATTTGCGGTAATTAATGCAAGTAACGCGCATTGAAACAAACTTTAACGCACGGGTAGGCGGCTTTGAATGGTCTTTATGCACAAAACTCTGTTATAAAGCGCTTTAGATATTAACGGGATATTGCAGGCATCCGGTCGGCAGCAGTTCAATGCTGTGGCCATGGTGCGAATTTTGCATCGAAACCACATCATTTGCACTGAGAAACCCCCATGGATAACATCGCAGAACCCTCCCGCGTCCCTCATTCGCGCATTGAAGATGCGCTGGCGATGGTGCTCGGCACCCTAATGGTCTCGTTCGGCGTCATTATGCTTAAACAGGCGGGCGCGCTGACCGGCAGCACCGCAGGTATCGCCTTTCTCATCAGCTATCTTTCGCCGCTCTCGTTCGGCAGCGCGTTCTTCCTGATCAACATTCCTTTTTACTGGCTGGCAGTAAGACGCATGGGCTGGGAATTTACCCTGAAAACCTTCTGCGCCGTCGGGTTGGTGTCGCTTTTCACCCAGCTGCACCCGCTGTTCGTCCATTTTTCTGACCTCAACCCCTTCTATGCGACACTGTTCGGTAACGTCATCATGGGAATCGGGTTTATAGTGTTATTTCGTCATAAGGCGAGCCTGGGCGGCATTAATATTCTGGCACTGTGGCTACAGGAGCGCTTTGGGATCCGCGCAGGTAAACTGCAAATGGCAGTCGATACCTGCGTCGTGCTGGCGTCACTGTTTGTGGTGAGTGGCCCCATCCTGCTCGCGTCGATAGCGGGTGCGGTGATCCTGAATCTGATTATTGCAATGAACCACCGTCCGGGACGCTATCGGGTTTAATCCGCTGTTTACCTCTGGACCAATCATGGAGACCTACACCGTGTTTCAAAACGTTGATGCCTATGCTGGCGATCCGATTCTGTCGTTGATGGAAGCCTTCAAACAAGACCCACGTGAACACAAAGTCAACCTGAGTATCGGGCTCTATTACGACGAGCAGGGCATCATCCCGCAGTTACAAGCCGTGGCGGCTGCCGAAGATCAGCTCTATGCTGAGCCGCATCAGGCAGCGCTCTATTTGCCAATGGAAGGACTGAACAGCTACCGTAGCGCGATTGCACCACTGCTGTTTGGTGCCGATCATCCGGTGTTAAACGCGGGCCGTATTGCTTCGATTCAGACGCTGGGCGGTTCTGGTGCGCTGAAAGTAGGCGCGGATTTCCTCAAGCGTTATTTCCCGCAGTCGGCAGTCTGGGTCAGCGATCCGACCTGGGAAAACCACGTCGCGATTTTTAATGGCGCAGGTTTTGACGTAAATACCTATCCCTGGTATGACGCAGAGACCCACGGTGTACGTTTTGATGCCTTTATCAGCACCCTGAAAACCCTGCCAGCGCAGAGTATCGTGCTGCTGCATCCCTGCTGTCATAACCCGACCGGCGCTGACCTGACGGATACGCAGTGGGATCAGACCGTTGAGGTGCTGAAAGCGCAGCAGCTGATTCCCTTCCTGGATATCGCCTATCAGGGCTTTGGTGCCGGTATGCAGCAGGATGCCTATGCACTGCGCGCGGTCGCGGCGGCGGGCCTGCCCGCTCTGGTGAGTAACTCCTTCTCAAAAATCTTTTCGCTCTATGGCGAGCGCGTGGGCGGTCTCTCTATCGTCTGTGACAACGCCGAAGAGTCGGCACGCGTGCTGGGCCAGTTAAAAGCCACCGTTCGCCGCAACTACTCCAGCCCGCCGAATTTCGGTGCGCAGGTTGTCGCGCGCGTACTCAACGATGAGGCGCTGAAAGCCAGCTGGCTGGCTGAAGTTGAAGCGATGCGTCTGCGCATTCTCACAATGCGTCAGTCGCTGGTGGACGTGCTGAGCACCGCACTGCCAGGTAAAAACTTTGACTACCTGCTGAAGCAGCGTGGCATGTTCAGCTACACCGGCCTGAGTGCGCAGCAGGTCGATCGCCTGCGTAACGAATTTGGCGTCTACCTCGTGGGCAGCGGCCGCATGTGTGTGGCCGGTCTGAACAGCAAAAATGTGCATCAGGTGGCTGAAGCGTTTGCCGCTGTGATGTAACGGCTGCCAGGCTGTAAAAAAACCGCCAGCTTCTCTCTGGCGGTTTTTTTATGGGTCAGGGTTTACCTTTCTGCGACATGTTGCACACTTAAACGGGATAATTGTTTCGGGAATAAGCTATGTGGCATCAACACACTATTACGCTGAGCGCGAAGTCGCGCGGGTTTCATCTGGTCACCGATGAGATTGTGAACTCGCTCTCCGGACTGCGTGATATCAAAACCGGTCTGCTGCATCTGTTGCTGTTGCATACCTCGGCGTCGTTAACTTTAAATGAGAATTGTGACCCGACGGTGCGCAGCGACATGGAGCAGCATTTCATGCGGCATGTGCCAGAGAATGCGCCTTACCAGCACGACTACGAAGGGCGTGATGATATGCCAGCGCACATCAAATCATCGACATTAGGGGTTTCGTTGTTATTACCGGTGCAGCGGGGGCGTCTGGTGCTGGGCACCTGGCAGGGTATCTGGCTGGGCGAGCATCGCATTGAGGGCGGTGCCAGGCGGATTGTCGCCACTTTACAAGGGGAATCGTGATGAATAACTCAGACTTACTGACCTATTGCATGAGCAAGCCGGGCGCGGAGCAGAGCGTCCACACTGACTGGAAGGCGACGCAGATTAAAAGCAACGGCGTGTTGTTTGCGATGGTGCATGAGGCGAAAGGCCGGCCGGCCGTCTCGCTGAAATCGACGCCGGCGCTGGCCGAATTACTGCGCGACGAGCATTGCGACATTATTCCCAGCGAGCACCTGAACAAGTCACACTGGAGCACGCTATTCCTCGACGGTTCGCTGAAAGATTCGCAGATCTATTATCTGGTCGATGCTTCATTCCAGCAGGTTGCGGCTGCCCGATAAACGGCAATAGAAAACCCTCTTACCTGAGCAAGAGGGTTTCAGACCGGTTGTATTACGCGACAGGCTGTTCGCGCAGGGTGTTGATATCGATAACAAAGCGGTATTTTACATCGCTTTTCAGCATGCGCTCATAGGCTTCGTTGATTTGATCCATTGCGATGAGTTCAATGTCTGACGTAATGCCGTGCTCACCACAGAAATCAAGCATCTCCTGGGTCTCGGCGATGCCGCCAATCAGTGAACCGGCGATGCTGCGACGTTTAAAGATCAGGTTAAAGACCTGCGGTGCTGGGTGATCGTGCTCCGGTGCACCCACCAGCGTCATGTTGCCATCCAGCTTCAGCAGGGTAATGAACGGATTGAGATCGTGTTGAGCCGCCACAGTATTCAGAATGAAGTCAAAACTGTTAGCGTGCTGCGCCATCTGGTCCGGATCTTTAGAGATCACCACTTCATCGGCACCCAGACGTTTGCCATCTTCAATTTTTGACGGCGAGGTGGTGAACAGCACCACATGCGCGCCCATGGCGTGGGCAATTTTCACGCCCATATGACCCAGGCCACCCAGACCCACAATGCCTACTTTTTTGCCAGGACCGACATTCCAGTGACGCAGCGGTGAGTAGGTGGTGATACCGGCACACAGCAGAGGGGCAACGCCCGCCAGCTCCAGATTCTCCGGAATGCGCAGTACAAAGCTCTCATCGACCACCATCGCCGTCGAGTAACCGCCGTAGGTAATTGCGCCGGTTTCGCGATCTTCGCCGTTATAGGTACCGACAAAACCATTTTCACAATATTGCTCCAGCCCCTGCTGACAGCTCGGACAGCTGCGGCAGGAATCAACCATACAGCCCACGCCGACCAGATCGCCGACTTTATATTTCTGCGTCTGCGGGCCTACGCCGGTCACACGACCGACAATTTCATGACCCGGTACCACGGGGAAAATAGTGTTTTTCCACTCATTACGCGCCTGATGCAGGTCTGAGTGGCAAACGCCACAGAACAGTACCTCAAGCTGAACGTCATGGGCGCGCAGCTCACGCGGCTTAAAATCGAACGGTGCCAGTTTGGATTTAGCATCCTGAGCAGCATACGCATGCGTAATATTCATGGTGTCTCCAGTTTCGATGTGTCGTGAGTGTTTTAGATGAATTGCAGCAGCGTTGATGTGCTGCGAAAACAGGGCGACGCCAGCGGCGTGCCAGAGAGGAACCGCTTAAGGATAGTCAGCGTGGGGAAAAGCGTATATGCCTATACATGTCTGAATCTTGCCTGATTCTGCATTTTTCTGGCTGAATTAGCAGTGAATGTAAAGAGGCCCGCACGCGGCAGGCCTGAAATAATTACTTTTGTAACAGTGGCTTCAGGAAGCGCGCGGTATGGGATTTCTCACACTCTGCGACGGATTCTGGCGTGCCGGCCACGAGGATTTCACCGCCGCCGCTGCCGCCTTCCGGGCCGAGATCGACAATCCAGTCTGCAGTTTTGACCACGTCGAGATTGTGCTCAATCACCACGATGGTGTTGCCCTGATCGCGCAGTTGATGCAGTACTTCCAGCAACTGCTGGATATCGGCAAAATGCAGGCCGGTGGTCGGCTCATCAAGAATGTAGAGCGTCTGACCGGTGCCACGCTTCGACAGCTCCCGCGCCAGCTTCACACGCTGGGCTTCACCGCCGGAAAGTGTGGTGGCGGACTGACCGAGGCGAATGTAGGAGAGACCCACATCGATCAACGTCTGCAACTTACGCGCCAGCGCCGGCACCGCATCAAAGAATTCACGCGCCTCTTCAATGGTCATCTCCAGCACTTCGTGAATGCTCTTGCCTTTATACTTTACTTCCAGTGTTTCACGGTTATAGCGTTTGCCTTTGCACTGGTCACACGGCACATAAATGTCCGGCAGGAAATGCATTTCAACTTTCAGCACGCCATCACCCTGACAGGCTTCACAGCGTCCGCCGCGCACGTTGAAGCTGAAGCGGCCAGGATTGTAGCCGCGCGAACGCGCTTCCGGCACGCCAGCAAAGAGTTCTCGCACCGGGGTAAAGATGCCGGTGTAAGTCGCTGGGTTTGAGCGCGGTGTACGACCAATCGGGCTCTGATCGATGTCAATCACTTTGTCAAAGTGCTCAAGTCCCGCCACGTCACGGTAAGGTGCCGGTTCAGCGATGGTAGCGCCGTTCAGCGCCCGCTGCGCAATCGGGAACAGCGTATCGTTGATCAGTGTCGATTTACCCGAGCCGGAAACACCGGTAATACAGGTGAACAGCCCTACTGGCAGCGTCAGCGTGACATCCTTGAGGTTGTTGCCGCGCGCGCCGGTGATCTTCAGCACTTTAGCCGGATCGCCTTTGACGCGTTCCTCTGGCACGGCAATGCCACGCTTGCCGCTCAGGAACTGGCCGGTGAGTGACGCTTCCTGCGCCATGATCTGATCAACGGTGCCTTCAGCAACCACCTGGCCGCCATGCACGCCTGCCCCCGGCCCGATGTCGATCACATGGTCAGCAGCTCGAATCGCGTCTTCATCGTGCTCAACCACGATTACCGTGTTACCGAGATCGCGCAGATGAACCAGAGTGCCGAGCAGGCGTTCGTTGTCGCGCTGGTGCAGGCCGATAGAGGGCTCATCCAGCACATACATCACGCCGACCAGTCCGGCACCGATCTGGCTGGCCAGACGAATACGTTGCGCTTCGCCACCGGAAAGGGTCTCCGCGGAGCGCGACATTGAGAGATAGTTCAGGCCAACGTTGACCAGGAAGCTCAGGCGATCGCCAATCTCTTTCAGGACTTTCTCTGCGATCTGCGCACGCTGACCGCTGAGTTTCAGGTTTTCAAAGAAGGACATTGCGTGACCGATGCTCATCTCAGAGATGGTCGGCAGCGTGGTGTTCTCGACATACACGTGGCGTGCTTCACGACGCAGGCGGGTGCCTTCACAGCTGGCGCAGGCGCGGTTGCTGATAAATTTCGCCAACTCTTCGCGTACCGCTGAGGATTCGGTCTCTTTGTAGCGGCGCTCCATGTTAATGAGCACGCCTTCGAACGGATGACGGCGTACCGAAGTGTCGCCGCGATCGTTAATGTACTTAAATTCGATGCTCTCTTTGCCGGAACCGTACAGAATCACTTTCTGCACATTGTCGGGCAAACTGCCGAACGATGCTTCGATATCGAAATCGAGGTGTTCCGCCAGTGAACGCAGCATCTGGAAATAGTAAAAGTTGCGGCGATCCCAGCCACGGATTGCGCCGCCTGCCAGCGAGAGTTCGGGATTTTGCACCACGCGGTCAGGGTCAAAATATTGCTGTACGCCAAGGCCGTCGCAGGTTGGACAGGCACCCGCCGGGTTATTAAACGAGAACAGGCGCGGCTCCAGCTCGCTCATGCTGTAACCACAGATTGGGCAGGCGAAGTTAGCCGAGAAAAGCAGCTCTTCTGCAGCGCTGTCATCCATGTCCGCCACGATGGCCGTCCCGCCGGAGAGTTCCAGCGTAGTTTCAAACGATTCCGCCAGACGGGTCGCCAGATCTTCACGCACTTTGAAACGGTCAATCACCACTTCAATGGTGTGCTTTTTCTGCAGCTCCAGTTTTGGTGGATCGGACAGGTCACACACTTCGCCATCAATACGCGCACGGATATAGCCCTGCGTCGCCAGATTCTCCAGCGTTTTGGTGTGCTCACCTTTACGATCTTTCACCACCGGTGCCAGCAGCATCAGGCGTCGGCCTTCTGGCTGGGAGAGCACCTGATCCACCATCTGACTGACGGTCTGCGCTGCCAGCGTCACATCATGATCCGGGCAGCGTGGTTCCCCAACGCGGGCAAACAGCAAACGCAGGTAATCATGGATCTCGGTGATGGTTCCCACTGTCGAGCGTGGGTTGTGTGAAGTGGATTTCTGTTCAATGGAAATGGCGGGCGACAAACCTTCGATATGATCGACGTCCGGCTTCTCCATTAACGAAAGAAACTGGCGTGCATACGCAGAGAGCGACTCCACATAGCGGCGCTGACCTTCCGCATACAGCGTATCAAACGCCAGTGAGGATTTACCGGAACCTGACAGGCCGGTCACCACAATGAGTTTGTCGCGTGGGATGGTCAGGTTGATGTTTTTCAAATTATGGGTGCGGGCACCACGAACTTCGATCTTATCCATTCACCTTTCCCGGATTAGCAGCACTCACCGCGCCTTGCCGACACGGCCAGAATAAACGTGTCATTATGGCACAAAAAATAGACTGAATAAATATCCAGTACTCTCCGGCTTTGGAGCAGAGACGATTAAAACTGGAACCCCGCTCTAAAGTGGGAAACAGTCCGCAGGACGTGTTAGAATTGATAGATTAGACTATAGGCATTAACTCATCGGGAGACAGCAACATGGCCAGTCGTGGCGTTAACAAAGTGATTCTTGTCGGGAATCTGGGTCAGGATCCGGAAGTACGTTATATGCCAAATGGTGGCGCTGTTGCCAACATTACGCTGGCTACGTCGGAAAGCTGGCGCGACAAGCAGACCGGTGAAAACAAAGAGATCACCGAGTGGCACCGTGTGGTGCTGTTTGGCAAACTGGCTGAAGTCGCAGGCGAATACCTGAAAAAAGGTTCGCAGGTCTACATCGAAGGCCAGCTGCGTACCCGTAAATGGCAGGATCAGGGCGGCCAGGAGCGTTACACCACAGAAGTCGTGGTCAACGTTGGCGGTACCATGCAGATGCTGGGTGGCCGTCAGCAGGGTGGTAACGCTGGTGCCGGTGCATCAGCAGGCGGTGGCAACAACAATGGCTGGGGTCAGCCGCAGCAGCCGCAGGGCAACAACAACCAGTTCAGTGGCGGCGCGCAGTCTCGTCCACAGCAGCAGCCACAGAGTGCGCCAGCCAGCAACAACAACGAACCACCAATGGATTTCGACGACGATATTCCGTTCTGATCCCGTTGGCGGAAAGAGTGTAAAAAAGCCCGCAATGCGGGCTTTTTTATGTGCGCTTTTTACTTCCGGTTACAACCATTCAGCCATAATCGCATCCGTACTCAGTACGCGCGGCACGTTGCCGGGTATCAACAGTGAAGCCCACACCTCATTGTGCTGGTTAATCAGCGCGTCGGCGCTGACCCAGCGGCGGTCCGCCGTGGTATGTGCATCAGCGGCAACGGTAATCGCATAGCCCGCGCTGGCCCCGACTTTTATCGTGGTATCCAGACAGTAGTCAGTGGCACAACCGCACACCACAAATTCCTCTATCTCCAGCCTCTTTAACAGTGCGGCCAGTTCCGTTTGCCAGAAGCTGTCGCAGGCAGTTTTGGTCACATAATGTGCGCCATCAGGCTGAACCATTTCCGGCAGCAGATTAAAAGCCTCATTGCCCTCGCACATGGCGCCTTCGTGATGCTGGATGAAAATAGTGATATCGGCGCGTTCGGTCAGTCGGTTAATTTGCGCCATCCTTCCCGCTTTGTCGAAGCGTGGCGAGCTGAAGACCCCATTCTGCATATCAATAACCAGTACCACGCGCTTTGCCATACCTGATCCCATCCGGTTTGAAAAAAGCAGTGTTGACTGAAGCGTTGCGGATAGCAATCTTTTGCATTTATCCCCCTGTCGCAGGCATTCTGCATAGGTCATCGGTTAAATGAGGAGAGAGAAGTGGAAGGTGTTCCCGCAAGTTTCCCCTATGAGAAAGACCGCGCCCGGTTCCAGCAATTCGCAGAGCTGCCCGGTGTGGAACTCTATCAGGCCCACATCTCCCGCTACGCCTTTGAACCTCACACCCATGAAGCTTTCGGGATCGGCACCATTGAAGCGGGCGCGCAACGCTTTCGCTATCGCGGTACCGAATATACTGCGCCGGAGAACTCGCTGGTCATGATGAACCCGGATGAGCTGCATACCGGTGAATCAGCCTGCGAGGAGGGCTGGCGCTATCAGATGATCTACATTCAGCCGCAACTGATGGATGAACTGACCGGTGACCGCGGCTGGTGGTTTAATCAGGCGCTGCTGACCGATCCGCGGATGTCACAGCCGCTCTCATGCACGCTGGCCGCACTCTGGCAGGCGGAGTCTGAACTGGCGCGCCAAAGCCTGCTTGCTGAACTGCTGATGCAGATTCGTCCGCTGGCCCGCATGTCCTCACAGGGCAAAACAGATGCACGTCATCGCTTTGATCAGGTGCGCGATTTTCTGCGAGCGAACCTCTCAGAACCGGTGCGGCTGGATGAGCTGGCGGCGCTGGCATCGCTATCGCCGTGGCACTTCTTACGCGCCTTTCGCCAGCACTATCACGTTACGCCGCATCAGATGCTGATGGCATTCCGGCTCTATGACGCCAAACAAAGGCTGGCACAGGGTGAAACCGCCGCCAGCGTCGCGGCGGCGGTGGGATTAACCGATCAGGCCCATCTGACTCGCGCCTTCGCTAACCGTTATGGCATCACGCCAGGCCGCTATCAAAAGCAGGTGCGCCAGCCCTGATAAAACCGCAATCTGCTACAAGCATTCCCTGCCCAAACCCGCCACACTGCGCTAAAAAGCCCTATAAGGAAGAAAAGATGTTTGCTGGTGTCATGTTTGCCGTCACCGCCGGGATGATGTGGGGGCTGATATTTGTCGGGCCGCTGCTGGTGCCTGACTATCCAGGCGCGCTGCAATCAGCGGGACGTTATGTGGCGTTTGGGTTGATTGCGCTGCCGCTGGCCTGGCACGACCGCCGCCGCCTGCGTCAACTGGTTCGGGCAGACTGGCGCGAGGCGGTGAAGCTCTCGCTGGTGGGAAACCTCTTCTATTATGCGTTTCTGGCGAACGCCATTCAGCGCACCGGCGCGCCGGTCTCTACCATGATTATCGGCACGCTGCCGGTGGTGATCGCCGTCACTGCCAATCTCTGTTACGGCCATCTTGAAGGACGACTGCCTTGGCGGCGGCTGTTTCCGGCATTGATCATGATGGCGGCCGGGTTGCTCTGCGTGAATGGGGCGGAACTACAGAATCAGGGCACCACGCTGGATCTTAACCGTTATCTGACCGGTATCGCGCTGGCACTGCTGGCCGTGATCTGCTGGACCTGGTATCCGCTGCGCAATGCCCGCTGGCTGCGTACACATCCCGAACTGCGACCCTCGACCTGGGCCACAGCGCAGGGCCTGGTGACGCTGCCTATGGCGCTGCTCATGTATGCACTGGTCAGTGTGCAACTCGCCTGGCAACAGCCCGCTTTTTCACTGCCGTTTGGGCCGCGTCCGGCAGTGTTTATCACCCTGATGCTGGCGATTGGCCTGCTCTGTTCGTGGCTGGGTACTTTATGCTGGAACGCTGCCAGCCAGCGTCTGCCCACCGTGCTGATGGGGCCGCTGATTGTTTTCGAGATTCTGTTCGGTCTGTTATGGACTTTTCTCTGGTTTCAACACTGGCCACCCCAGCTCACCGTGACGGGCATTGTTTGTCTGATGGCCGGTGTCCTGTGGGCAATGCGCATCAAACCGCAACCTCTCGTGGTCTCAGTTAACGACTAAACCGCGAAGTGCACCCGAATACCTCTGCCGCGCGGACAGCACGCTGCGCGGCTTTTTAAGATTAAACCCTATCCCGATTTGCCCGCTCGCCAGCAGATTTACGCCGCGAAATCGATTTCATCCCGCCACGCGAACGTACCCTCCCCCCCGATAGCCTCTTTCATCCCCCCTTATCAGTAAAAAAAACGGGATTTCTTGTCTCCTGAAGAGAGTCATTTTCAGCGCTGGCATGGGTTTACTGTTCATATATCAGTCATTAACCGGAAAAAATAGCGCAGCATTATGGCCGTTACGCTTTTATCAGCGGCTTTTTATTGCGGTATGGCCCTGAGAAAGACAGGCTGAAAACCACTATTAACTTCACTCAGTGATAAATGAGTAAGAAAATTCCGCCGCTGCGTTTTTAATTAAAGATTAATCTCTGGCATCAATCATGCGTAATGAAGAGAGAGGTAAGATAGACACATAACGTTAGTGATAAGGAGCAATGAACTATTTATCCCGGATTTATCCTGGAGTAAATTAATGCAATAAACCTTTAGTCGTGAATTAAACGTAGCCGCAAAATTTCAGTTAGGGCCATCACTAACTTAAAACGGCGGTGATTATTTTTCGTGCGATGTTTAAAGCGGCTTAATGGTATTGAGATGATTTAGTTCCGACGATTAGCTGGGCTTACGTAAAAAAGGGAGGGCCCAATCCCGCGTAAACGAGATTGGGGAGGGAAGAGTAGCCGTAGAATGCGAGACTTTTGCTGTTGTGAATCAATTTTACCGCAAAAAAAGAAGCCTAGCCGTGAAGCCATTCATTAGTTATAAATGGAGCGGAAAAGGGTGCCGCAATTGTCCTGTTAAATGATCTTCATCTCTTCTGGTAAGAACAAATCTCAGCGTTAAGTCTAAAAAGCGCGGTAGCATAGGGTTTAGCGGTTCTCCGTGCCTGACGGATAATGGTATACGCTGCGACTGATATCTAATAAGCGGCAGCTACGACGTGTGCCGATGTCGAAGGTGGTCTGCAGGAAATCCACAGCCTGACGTTTTTCATTAGTGGTAAAAAAGTGCTTCAGAACGCTTTGCAGCATCTCTTTATCCGCATTGAGCGTCTGCAGTTCACGCGTGATATTTTGCAGTTTTTCTTCCAGTTCCTTGATTTTTCTGCCTTCTTCCGAAGACAAACCAGAAAACTTCTTCTTCCAGCTGTAGAACGTGGCTTCAGAGATGCCTAACTCTTCACAAATCTCTCTGACTTTCACGCCCGATTCAGAAGCTTTAATGGCATTTGTGATTTGATCTTCGCTGTATCGTGACTTTCTCATAAATGCTCTTACCTTTCTTATCGATTAATGGATGAGAATGACTTTAATAATCTCTGGCACTGTAAGATTCTATTAAGGCAGTATTAAAGTGTGCGAATTGAATTGCGAAGCCTAAATTAAGATATTTAGAATAAATATCATCATGGGATAAATCTTATTTTATTCTTATCCGGTGGGCGCGCCTTCCTGGTGGGGGATTTTTGTTATAAATTCATCGCATCCAAAATACGAAAAAATCTACGTATACTGGATATTTAGCCTGACCGACTTCATTAATATGCCGGTATGGCTCTTTAGGGTTGTTTTATTTTCAGCCTGAAATCGTTTCCATCTGTAGTGATTCGCGCCATTTATAATAAGAATTATCCTGAATTCACTCTCCGGATCATGATTTACATCTCAATTTTCGGTCCAGCTTGGTCTGAAATCTTACATGTTCGCCAGGCCCACTGAGCGCTTATTAATTCGTTACAGGGATGTTGTACCGAAGCGGTTGTAGTTGAGTAATACTAAGGAAGAGTCGATGAAATTGAGCGTAATGTCTAATGCCGCCTGGATGATGTCTGAGAAGATCATCTCCGTTTTTGGCGTCATTTTTGTGACGTCTTACGTGGCGAAATCCTTTGGCCCAACGGTGTTTGGCCAGATGGCGTTTTCTACCTCATTATTTGCGATGGTCCAAACCGTTGCAATCTTTGGCACCGAAACCATTCTGTTTAAGCGCGTCAGCAAAAATGCGTCTAAAGGCCTGCGCCTGATGACCATCGCCCGTACGCTGCGAATGGTGTTATTGCTGGTCACTTCGGTGCCAGTCTTAATCTGGGTCTGGTACAACATGCAGGAAAACTTCCTGGCGTTTGCACTGGCCTCATTTGTTGCCTCGGTTTTTGTCACCCAGGACACCTTCAGCGTTTATAACAATGCGCGTCTTGCATCGCGTCTTAACACTATCGCCAATGCCGTAGGCATGCTGCTGAGTTTCGGTATCAGCTTCACCGTCGCCTGGCTGCGTCTTAATCCACTCTGGCTGACGCTGTCGATTGTGGCAGTGACCCTGGTACCTTACCTGATTAAGCGTCACAACTTCTATCAGGACCATCAGGATCAGATGCCGCCGCGCGAAAAGCGCACTGCCTATCTGCGTTATCTGATGTATGCCGGTCTGCCACTGGCGATCTCCAGCATCTTTATCTCGGTGCAGGTTAAAGCGGCGCAGATGTTCCTGGCAGGCACGGCACCTGCGCGCGACCTCGGCCTGTTTGCGGCGGCGAACACCATTTCCGCCTCCTGGATTTTCATCCCGGTGGCGCTCATCACCTCCTGCTTTACTGAAATTTTCAGGGAGCGCGGCGAGGTCGCCATTAAGCTCGCTGCGCGGCTCCATGGTTACGTTATGGGGGTTTCATTGTTGATGCTGCTGGTCATTTCGCTTTATGGCGAGCGGATCATTATTACGTTGTACGGACCGGAATACACACAGTCAGGAAGTCTCATTACGTTGCTGTCGATAGCGACCAGCTTTTCGGCAATGGGGACTGTAGCGTATCGCTACATGGTCAAAGAGGGAGGATTTAACTACTTGCTGAGGAAAATCATCTGCCTGATGGTCATCAGTTTGCCGCTCTCCTGGTGGTTGATCCAGGGTCACGGCATCATGGGGGCCGCGTGGAGCGTTTTCCTTTCAGAGCTTTTGTCCCTGACCGTAATGAATTACTTCTTTAAAAACGGCGTCATTCAAAAGATTCAGGTTTCCTCACTCAACTACAAAACATACAAATGAGGTCAGATATGCTCAAGTTGAAAGAAGAACTCAGAAGAAGTGTGCAGTACTTTATTAAGAAGATGCCCTGGGCTTATCAGGACCGCATCTACTACTTCCATAAGTTCAGAAAGCTGCCCAATCTGCGTCAGCCAAAAGTGTTCAACGAGAAGGTGTTGTACCGTAAGTTTATCTTCGGCGATTACCAGAACTACGGTCGTCTGTCAGATAAGTACTCGGTGCGCGAATTCATTGCTGAAAAAATCGGTAATGAATACCTGATCCCGCTGGTACACGAAACCACTGACCCGACCACGCTGAACAGCTTACCGTGCTGGAAAGGGACGGTGATCAAGCCGAACCACGCCTCCAACATGGTAGAAATTCTGCTGGAAGAGCCGGACGCACTGCGCAAGCAGCAGATCATTCATGACTGCTATCGCTGGCTCAAGACCGACTTTGCCAACGAAGCGCGTGAGATTCACTATCGCTACATCAAGCCGCGCATCCTGGTGGAGAAGTACATTGGCGATGGCAAAAGCGCGCCGATAGATTACAAATTCCATATGTTCAACAAGCGTGATGGCAAGTTCGAATATGTGTTGCAGGTGATCTACAACCGCTGCCAGCCGCTGCTGTCGATGAATTTCTATGTGAATAACCTCAACGAGGCGTATCACAAGATTCGTGACACCGGTCTGGATGTCTCACCGATTATGCCGTCACTGGAACATGCGCTCGAACTGAGCAAGAAGCTGGCCAGTGATTTCGACTATGTGCGTGTGGACTGGTACATCCATGACGAACGAATCTACTTTGGCGAACTGACCTTCACCCCAGGTGCAGGACTGGTTACCGGATTAGATCGGGGTTTAAACCAGATGATGGGAGATATGTGGATTCAGGACCGCCGCGGAACGCAGAGCCCGGGCGTTAGAGTGCAGGATGTTAATATCCCTGCCATGTTGAAGAAAATTTAAGCACACACAGCAATATAAAAAACCCCGCATAGCGGGGTTTTTTATGCGCAAAAATCAGGGCATCGGCCAGTCAGCAGGGGCCTGGCTCATCGCATCGATAAACGCATGCTTCGAGATTTCCAGGAAGTTATACACATTTTCCATGCTCAGGGTAATATCCATCAGGCCGGTCACAAACCAGCAGGTCATGCCCAAACCAATCCCGCTACACATAAACGCCATCACGTGACGGCTATCCTGACGAAGTTTGGTTTTCAGGGTGCTGGCAAAAAACATCATGATTGCGCTCAGCAATTCCCAACGCATAACAAGAAAACTGGCGGTTAACGTAGCCATTGGCCGGACCTCAATATCAGTAGGTATTCCTGACAATCTGCGGACATCACCGGCGGCGGAAAAGTGTGTCAGGGAGTGCTTTTTCGCCGTCAACCCAGGTTCAAAGTGTGACTTGCGTCACATTATATCATTCGATTTTAAATTTTGAACAAAATTTGACTCTGGTATGGTAGTTGGCTGAAGGAAAATTGAGCCGTAGCAGATAACATGCGGGGAATTTCAGTCAGATGCGCCTGTTTTCAGGCGCATCTGAGGATCAACGAACCGGACAGCACTCGCCGGTAGTGCGCTGGGTAAAACTGGTACTGCCCTCGTTGCAGCCAAAGCTCAGCAGGCGAGGGCGCTGAATCGCCTGACGCCGCATGGTGTGGCGATAAGCCGTTGGCGTCTGCGAAAACTGACGACGAAAAACGCGTGAAAACGTCTGTTGCGAGTCATAACCATACTGCATCGCAATATCAAAGACCGGACGCTGTGTCTGAGACAACGCCTCAGCGGCCAGCGTCAGGCGACGTTCACGAATATATCCACCCAGCGTCTGTTTCGTCACGGAACGGAACATACGCTGCAGATGCCATTTCGAATAGCCCGATTTCGCCGCAACCTCATCGATCGACAGGCTCTTGTCGAGGTTCTGGTCAATCCAGTCCGTCAGGGAATGAATGATCTCTTCTTGCATCATAGCCTCATCCTTCTGGTGCTTAATAAACGGTAAGGGGAGTTTAGTCGTTTTGATGGAGAGCGAGTATAATTCCTCAAGTTAACTTGAGGTAAAGAGCCTGATGAAAAAAGAACGCAACTATCCAAAGCCGGTCTTAACACCGGGTGAAGTGGCGCGCCGCAGCGGGGTGGCGGTCTCGGCGCTGCACTTCTATGAAACCAAAGGGCTGATCTTCAGCACTCGTAACAGCGGCAATCAGCGGCGATACAGCCGTGACGTGCTGCGACGCGTCGCTATTATCAAGATTGCTCAGCGTATCGGCATTCCGTTGTCAACGGTCAGTGACAGTCTGGATCACATTCCAGTTAACAAGCGCATGTCGACACCGGAGTGGAATGCGCTGACCCAGCACTGGCGCGAAGAACTGGATAAGCGGATTGAAACCCTGACCCGCCTGCGCAATGATCTGGATGGCTGTATCGGCTGCGGTTGCCTGTCGATGCGCGACTGTCCGCTGCGTAACCCCGGTGACCGGCTGGGTCAACAGGGCTCGGGTGCGGTGCTGCTCGACCCGGAACAGGATGATAAACATTCGGACGTGGAGTGACGTCTATACTAGGGGAAGGTCAAAACACAGGGAATCATGATGATCACCGTTCACCATCTTGAGAAATCACGCTCGCATCGGGTGCTGTGGCTGCTGGAAGAGCTGGAAGTGCCCTATCAGATTAAACGCTACCAACGTGAACCGACGATGCTGGCACCCGAGGCGCTGAAAAAAGTACATCCACTAGGAAAATCGCCGGTTATTACTGACGGGAACCAGGTGGTGGCAGAATCCGGTGCCATTCTCGAATACCTTGAAGAGAAATATGACCACGCGTTCCGGCTGCAAGTCAGTGATGAGGCGTCACGGTTGCAGTGCCGCTACTGGCTGCACTATGCCGAAGGCTCGCTAATGCCGCTGCTGGTGATGAAGCTGATCTTCGGTCAGATGGGTAAAGCGCCAGTGCCGTGGCTGCTGCGTCCGGTTGGTGCGGCCTTTGGCAAAGGGGTGCAGAAGGCTTTCCTGGATAAACAGCTGAAGCCGCACAGGCAGATGATCGAACAGCATCTGGCGACGCATCCCTGGTTTGCCGGTGAGCGTTTCACCATTGCGGATATCCAGATGAGCTTTCCGCTGCTGGCACTGGCGCGCCGTGCCGGACTGGATCAGATGCCCGCCACTGAAAAATGGTTGCAGACGGTGCAGCAGCGCGCCGCCTGGCAGCGCGCGATTGCGCAGGGCGGCGAGCTTTCGCTGCCTGGTTAATCGTCTCTCTCCACCGGCGCGTGCTGTACGATCACCGATGCGCCGGTGCAAATTCTCTCTTTATATGACATTAAGTTTATGGCCTCAGCGTTTCAGACTGGTCTCTGCCAGCCTGTTACGCCCAATCTTTATGCCAAAGAATCTCCCTCTTAGAGTTGAAAACGTGGCGCTAAACGCCGGATAATCGCATGCCTTTTTATCTGGCCGTTTTTGACGGCTAACTATCTGCGGCAAGGTAAACGTTTGCCTGCCGGTTTAATCCGGGCAGTGTCGCCGTTTATCCGCTTATTCCAGGGACAGCGATGGTCGCAGAGCGATCCACACAACAAAAATTTTTGAGGCTCAACTATGTCAACTGAATCACGCCCGGCCAGTGGAAAACTGGACGCCTGGTTCTCGATCTCGGCGCGCGGCAGCAGCGTGCGTCAGGAAATTCTGGCCGGACTCACCACCTTTCTGGCGATGGTCTACTCCGTAATCGTGGTGCCGGGGATGCTTGGAAAAGCCGGTTTCTCCCCCTCCGCAGTGTTTGTCGCCACTTGTCTGGTCGCCAGCTTTGGTTCCATCATCATGGGGCTGTGGGCCAATCTGCCGATGGCCATTGGCTGCGCAATCTCCTTAACCGCCTTTACCGCTTTCAGCCTGGTGTTGGGTCAGCACATTAGCGTGCCGGTAGCGCTGGGCGCAGTCTTTCTGATGGGGCTGCTGTTTACCTTGATCTCGGTGACCGGCATTCGTGCCTGGATCCTGCGTAACCTGCCAATGGGCGTGGCGCACGGCACCGGTGTTGGGATTGGCCTGTTTCTGCTGCTGATCGCAGCTGACGGCGTGGGTCTGGTCGTGAAAAATCCGGCCCCGGGCCTGCCGGTAGCGCTGGGTCACTTCACCACCTTTCCGGTGATGATGACGCTACTGGGACTGGCAGCGATTATTGGACTGGAGAAGCGCCGGGTGCCCGGTGGCATTCTGCTGACGATTATCGCCATTTCATTGCTCGGGCTGATATTCGATCCGGCAGTGAGCTACAAAGGATTGTTTGCGCTGCCGAGCCTGCGTGATGCCAGCGGTCAGTCGCTGGTGTTCAGTCTCGACATTATGGGCGCGATGCAGCCGGTAGTGCTGCCAAGCGTGCTGGCACTGGTGATGACGGCGGTGTTTGACGCTACCGGCACCATTCGCGCGGTCGCGGGCCAGGCAAATCTGCTGGATAAACAGGGCCAGATTATCAATGGTGGCCGTGCGCTGACCACCGACTCCATCAGCAGCCTGTTTGCGGGTCTGGTGGGCGCGTCACCGGCTGCGGTCTATATCGAATCGGCGGCAGGTACGGCGGCAGGGGGGAAAACCGGTCTCACCGCAATTGTGGTCGGCCTGCTGTTCCTCGCCATCCTGTTTATGTCGCCGCTGGCGTATCTGGTGCCGGCTTACGCCACCGCGCCTGCATTAATGTATGTGGGTCTGCTGATGCTCAGTAACGTGGCGAAGGTCGACTTCAATGATTTTGTCGATGCGATGTCGGGGCTGTTAACGGCGGTGATTATCGTGCTCACCGGTAACATCGTAACCGGCATTATGATCGGCTTCGCCAGCCTTGTGGTGGGCCGTCTGTTCGCGGGTGAATGGCGTAAGCTCAACGTCGGCACCGTGGTGATTGCCATTGCGCTGGTGGCGTTTTACGCCGGTGGCTGGGCGATCTGACTGTACAACCGGGCGTGCGGCTGCACGTCCGGAATTTTTCACTGTTTTCCCGCCCGGCGCACGCGTAGCTGACAACCTTAACCGCAGTTTGTTTTACACTTTAGCGCTTAACCAATGATTGAAAGAAACGACGCCTAAGGAAAGCATGGAAATCTTTTTTACAATTCTCATCATGACGCTGGTCGTGTCGCTCTCTGGCGTCGCGGCCCGTATTCTCCCTTTTCAGATCCCGTTGCCGCTGGTTCAGATCGCCGTGGGTGCGATGCTGGCCTGGCCAACCTTTGGTCTGCATGTTGACTTTGACCCGGAGCTGTTTCTGGTGCTCTTTATTCCGCCGCTGCTGTTCGCTGATGGCTGGAAGACGCCGATCAGTGAGTTCCTGCATCATGGCCGCGAAATAATTGGCTTAGCTTTGGCGCTGGTACTGATTACCGTGATCGGTATCGGCTATCTGATCTACTGGATGGTGCCGGGTATCCCGCTGATTCCTGCCTTTGCGCTGGCGGCGGTACTGTCACCAACCGATGCCGTGGCGCTTTCCGGCATTGTCGGCGAGGGCCGCATTCCCAAGAAGATTATGTCGATCGTGCAGGGCGAAGCCCTGATGAATGACGCATCGGGCCTGGTATCGCTGAAATTTGCCGTGGCAGTCGCCATGGGCACCATGGTGTTTACCTGGGGCGGTGCCAGCGTTGAATTCCTGAAAGTCGCAGTGGGGGGGCTGATTGCGGGTGTAGCCATCTGCTGGCTCTATGGTAAGTCGTTGCGTCTGCTCAGCCGCTGGAGCGGTGACGATCCGGCTACCCAGACCGTGCTGCTGCTGCTGCTGCCTTTCGCCTCTTACCTGATTGCTGAGCATCTGGGTGTCTCAGGCATCCTGGCCGCCGTGGCTGCCGGTATGACCATCACCCGTTCCGGTATAATTCGTCAGGCACCGCTGGCGATGCGCCTGCGTGCCAACAGTGTCTGGCAGATGCTGGAGTTCGTGTTTAACGGCATGGTCTTTCTGATGCTGGGCCTGCAGTTGCCGGATATTCTGCAGACCTCTATCGATCAGGCGCAGGCCGATCCGAACGTCGAGATCTGGATGCTGTTTGCCGATATCGGGCTGGTCTATGCCGCGCTGATGATCGTACGTTTTGGCTGGCTGTGGATTATGCAACGCTTCAGCAAACGCCTGCTGAAGAAGAAGCCGCTGGAGTTCTCTAACTACTCGTTTCGTGAACTGCTAATCGCCTCTTTTGCGGGTGTGCGCGGCGCGATTACCCTCGCCGGTGTCCTGTCGATACCGCTATTCCTGACCAACGGCGAGCCTTTCCCGGCGCGCTATGAGCTGGTCTTTATCGCCACTGGCGTGATTCTGTTCTCGCTGCTGGTGGGGGTGATGCTCTTGCCGATTTTGCTGCGCGGCATTGATACCATTGATAAAGGCGCACACCGTCGCGAGCTACAGAATGCTCGTGCGGTAATGGCAGGCACAGCCATTGAGAGCCTGCACAAGATGGAAGACCGGCTGCAGAATGAGTCGGAAGAGAACATCGATCCGGAGCTGCTGAAAGAGGTGAGTCTGCGGGTGATTGGCAACTTACGCCGTCGCGCCGAAGGGAAGAATGACCTGGAACACGCGCTGTTCGCTGAGAACCTTGAGCGTCGCTTCCGCCTGACCGGACTGCGTGCCGAACGTGCTGAGGTCTATCATCTGCGTGCCACCCAGCAAATCTCCAATGAGACGATGCAGAAGTTACTGCACGACCTGGATCTGCTGGAAGCACTGCTGATCGAAAAAGAAGAATAAGACCTGACTGGCACGCCTGCTCATTAATGTGGCGTGCCAGCCTTTCACACCGACAGGCGCGGCGGCTCATCCGGCCAATGCTCGCGACAACAGGCTATCCACGCCTGCGCACTGCGCGACAGATAACTCCCTTCCCGCCAGATTAAACCCAGGCTCCATTTCAGCTCCGATTCCAGCGGTAGCCACAGCAGCGACTGCTTATCCAGCCGCTGACAGATCGGCTCCGGCAGAATCGCCAGCCCCATCTCCGCCTGCACCATCGCCGCCAGAAAATCCCACTGACCGCTGCGCACCGCCACCGTTGGCGTCAGGTTAAGCCGCTGAAACGCCTGCATCAGTTGACGATTCAGCGAGAACTCCTCATTGAAAATCAGCAGCGGATGCTGTGCCAGTTCTGCCAGGCCAATCTGCTGGCGGCTGAGCCACTCCGGGCAACGTGGCAACAGCACGCAGAGCGGATGATGCATCAGGGGCAGCGTGTTCAGCGGCAGCTCAGCGTCAACCGGCAGCGCGGTCAGGGCGATATCCAGACTGCCCGCCAGCACCGCCTGCTGTACGGTCAGACCGCCGAACTCAGAGATTTTAAGCTTAACGCCGGGATAGCGGCGGCGAAAAGCGGAGATCGATCCGGCGATCTGCATACCGACCATCGGCGGAATGCCGAGCCGTAGCTCGCCCGTTTTTAGCTGGTTGATGTCACCGATCTCCGCCTCCAGTTGATGAAACTCCTGCAGGATAGCCAGGCCGCGCTGATAGACCGCCTGGCCGCTGTCTGTGAGGTGCAGGCGGCGGCCATCGCGCAGGATCAGCGTACAACCCAGCTCCTCCTCCAGTTGGCGCAGCATTTTGCTGATGGTCGGCTGCGTCACAAACAGCTTTTGCGCCGCACGGGTAAAGCTCTGCTGGCGTACCACTTCAGTAAAGTAACGCAGGGCGCGGACATCCATAACTATTCCTTTAAGGCATGATTGCGATAATTTTAATTCATTTTTTTCACCTTCTGTTGACGATTTATACTGTTGCGGTGAATTTAATCGGGGAGACAAGGTGATGGCGTTAGCGCTCACTCCACGCAGTAACCGCGCAGTGCAATGGTTAAGCCTACCGCTCCAGTTGGGGTTATATATCGGCCTGTTTATCGCCTGCGACCGGCTGGTGAGCTGGCTGCACCTGCCGCTGCCCGCCAATATCGTCGGGATGCTGCTGCTGCTGGCGTTAATCATAATGCGGATTGTGCCGCTGAACTGGGTGAAAGCCGGGTCACGCTGGCTGCTGGCCGAGATGCTGCTGTTTTTTATTCCGGCAGTGGTGGCGGTGGTGAATTATGGCGATCTGCTGCGGATCGATGGCTGGCGCATCTGCATGGTGATTGGCGTCAGTACGCTGCTGGTGCTGGCATCCACCGCCTGGGTGGTGGATCGGCTTTATCAGTTCGAAGTCGCGCGCGCCGCGCGTAAGCAGGATCCGCATGCGTGATTTTCTACTCAGCCTGCTGTGTGTGGCGGTCACGCTGCTGGTTTATGCGTTGAATAAACGGCTCTATCGTCGCTGGCGAACGCTGCTGCTGATGCCTCTGGTTATGACGCCGCTGGTGCTGGTGGCACTGCTGCTGCTGACGCATATCAGCTGGCAGGATTACATCGCAGAAAACCACTGGCTGCTCTGGCTGCTGGGACCGGCAACGCTGGCGTTTGCGGTGCCGGTCTATGAGAACGTGGAGATGATTAAGCGCCACTGGCTGTCACTGAGCGCGGGCGTGCTCACCGCCACGCTGGTCGCCGTCTGCAGTTCCGTCTGGCTGGCGCGGCTGTTAACCCTGCCGGAGCCGATCCAGCGTAGCCTGGCGGTGCGCTCCATTACCACGCCCTTCGCGCTGGCGGCGGCAGGCCCGATTGGTGGTCAGCCCGATCTGGTCGCGCTGTTTGTGGTGATCACCGGTGTGTTTGGCATGGCGGTGGGTGACGTGCTGTTTCTGCGCATCGCGATCAAGCAGGGCGTGGCGAAAGGCGCGGGATTCGGTGCCGCCTCGCACGGTGCCGGAACAGCACGCGCTTATCAGCTCGGGCAGCAGGAGGGCGTTGTCGCCAGCCTGGTGATGATGCTCTCTGGCGTAGTAACCGTCGTGCTGGCTCCGCTGATTGGACACCTGATGTGGGCAATATAGTCTACACTGCGTAGCGCAGGCGACGGCAGACATCCTGAAAGAGACGCATATTTTACGTAAAGTTTTCCAGAATTTGTTGTCTCCCCATTTCAGGCTGTTAATCTTGCGGCCGAATTAATTGTCATGGAGTGGAATCATGTTTAAGCAACTTGTTACCGGGTGCGCCCTCGGGCTGGTTTTACTGAGCGGTGCCGCTCAGGCGATTGAAGGCAGTGTTGATGTCAGCGAACACAACACCAACCTGAACCTGGGTCTGGGCACCACAACACCAGGTCTGTTTCTGAAGGGTAACTGGCTGCGTAGCGACCATGACGGCAGCACCTACGGTGCCGGTCTGGGTTACAACGTTGATTTCGGGCCGCTGCGCCTGGCGCCGACCGCAAAAGCGATCTTCACCCATCCTGAAGATGGAAAAGATGGATTTGCGGTGGCGCTGGGTGGTGCAGCACACTACAGCTTAAACAGCATGTGGGGCCTGTATGGCGAATATTATTATGCGCCAGAGTCGTTTACCGATCAGCTCGACAGCTATCAGGAAGCTGCTGGCGGCCTGAGCTTCACGCCAGTTTCACTGCTTAACCTGCGTGTGGGTTACCAGTACATCGAACTGAATAACAAAGGTGGACGCAAAGATAACGTGCTGGTCGATGGCCCGTACGTGGGTGCATCGCTGCGTTTCTGATTCTGTTGCGTGAAAGAAGAGGGCGACTATTCCGGTAGTCGCCCTTTTTTATTGCCTTGCGCGTTATGAACGAAAAGCCACGATCAGTGTGCTTTTCCCTGTTCAATGCCGGTACCCGTCTGCGAGCGAATAAACTGCGCCCGGAAGCGTGAACGCTCTTCTGCACCCTGTTGTGTAGGGTCGGTAATCGAGAACAGCCAGATACCGATGAAGGCCACTGCCATGGAGAATAGCGCTGGATACTCATACGGGAAAATCGGCGTTGCGTTGCCCAGCACCTGTACCCACACCGTCGGGCCGAGGATCATCAGAATGACGGCGGTCAGCAAACCGAGCCAGCCGCCGACCATCGCGCCGCGCGTCGTAAGTTTTGACCAGTACATCGACAGCAAGATGATCGGGAAGTTACAACTGGCTGCAATCGAGAAGGCCAGCCCGACCATAAAGGCGATGTTCTGTTTCTCAAACAGGATACCGAGCGCAATCGCCACCACGCCGAGCGCCAGCACGGTAATTTTTGAGACCCGTAGCTCATCTTTCTCACTCGCCTGACCTTTACGATACACGCTGGCGTAGAGGTCGTGAGACACCGCCGACGCGCCCGCCAGCGTTAAGCCCGCGACCACCGCCAGGATAGTGGCGAAGGCAACCGCAGAGATAAAGCCCAGGAAGGTGCTGCCGCCAACAGCGTTGGCCAGATGCACCGCCGCCATATTGGTGCCGCCAATCAACGCGCCGCTGGCATCTTTAAAGGCCGGGTTAGCGCCCACCAGCAGAATGGCACCGAAGCCGATAATAAAAGTCAGGAAGTAGAAATAACCCATAAAGCCGGTCGCCCAGAAGACACTTTTACGCGCCTCTTTGGCATCGGCCACGGTGAAAAAGCGCATCAGAATATGTGGTAATCCGGCCGTACCGAACATCAGTCCCAGCCCCAGCGACAGTGCCGAGATAGGATCTTTGACCAGCCCGCCAGGTTGCATGATCGCGATGCCTTTTGGATGGACAGCCATCGCTTCGGTGAACAGCGTATTGAAGCTGAAACCGGTCGCCTTCATCACCATCACGGCCATAAAGGTGGCACCAAACAGCAGCAGCACCGCTTTGATGATCTGCACCCAGGTCGTAGCCAGCATGCCGCCAAACAGCACATACATCACCATCAGAATGCCGACCAGGACTACTGCCACATGGTAGTTAAGGCCAAACAGCAACTGGATAAGTTTACCGGCCCCGACCATCTGAGCAATCAGGTAGAGCGCCACCACCACCAGTGAGCCGCAGGCTGACAGGGTGCGGATCGGCATCTGCTTCAGACGATACGAGGCGACATCGGCAAAGGTGTAGCGCCCCAGGTTGCGCAGCCGCTCGGCGATTAAAAACAGAATCATCGGCCAGCCGACCAGGAAGCCGAGCGAGTAGATCAGCCCGTCATAGCCGGACGTATAAACCAGTGCCGAAATGCCCAGGAATGAGGCGGCTGACATGAAGTCGCCCGCCATCGCCAGACCATTCTGGAACCCGGTGATATTGCCGCCCGCAGTGTAGTAGTCGTTGCGCGAACGGGTCCGCTTTGACGCCCAGTAGGTAATCCCCAGCGTGGCACCGACGAAAATCGTAAACATGATGATCGCCTGGTAGTTGGTCGCCTGGCGCTGCACGGCACCGGTTATCGCATCGGCAGCCAGCGCTGAAAACGGCAGCATTAAGGCCAGCAGCCATAAGGTGAAACGGGTCATGATTTCACCTCGCTGAGGATCGCCTTCGTTAAACGGTCAAACTCACCGTTGGCGCGCCAGACATAGACGCCGGTCAGCACAAACGACATCACAATCAGCCCGACGCCAATCGGGATACCGCGCGTCACGTTGGTGCCGGCATGTAGGGGCGTGCCGAGCCAGCCGGGTGCAAATGCAATCAGCAGGATAAAGCCGACATAGAGCACCAGCATAATCAGTGACAGTAAAGTCGCGAACGCCTGGCGTTTACGGACTAACACATGAAAACGGGGATTACGTTCAATCTGTTGATTGATTGCATCCTGATTCGAAAGGGTATCATTCATCACATTTTCTCCAGAGGGCTTGCAGGCGAGAACCCCGCGTCGGAGCGCGGATTCAGCTGGTTATAATATTTGTGACTACCGAAACAGACTGCGTAGGGCGGGTGTGGCGGGAAGCGATCTTCCCGCCGGACAGCATGCGCTTAAGGCATTTTGATCGACTGTTTCTCCTCAAGCAGTTTCTCTACTACGCCAGGATCGGCGAGCGTAGACGTATCACCAAGATTACTGGTATCGCCGGTGGCGATTTTGCGCAGAATACGTCGCATGATTTTACCGGAGCGCGTTTTCGGTAATGAGTCGGTCCAGTGCAGCACATCAGGTGTGGCGAGTGGGCCAATCTCTTTGCGAACCCACTGGCGTACTTCGGTGTACAACTCCGGCGATGGCTCTTCGCCATGATTTAGCGTGATATAGGCATAAATCGCCTGACCTTTGATGCTGTGCGGAATCCCCACTACCGCCGCTTCGGCAATTTTAGGGTGCGAGACCAGCGCCGATTCAATTTCGGCGGTGCCGAGCCGGTGACCGGAGACATTGAGCACGTCATCGACGCGGCCGGTGATCCAGTAGTAACCCTCCTCATCACGACGGGCACCATCACCACTGAAGTAGACATTTTTAAAGGTGGAGAAGTAGGTCTGCTCGAAACGGTCATGATCGCCATAAAGGGTACGCGCCTGCCCAGGCCACGACTCGGTGATCACCAGATTGCCTTCACAGGCGCCTTCCTGTGGCTGACCTTCGTTATCCACCAGCGCCGGCTGCACGCCAAAGAAAGGCCGGGTGGCAGAACCCGCTTTCAGCTCGGTTGCGCCAGGCAGCGGCGTGATCATGAAGCCGCCGGTTTCGGTCTGCCACCAGGTATCCACAATCGGGCAGCGGCTGTTGCCGATTTTCTTGTAGTACCACTCCCAGGCTTCCGGGTTAATCGGCTCGCCAACCGATCCCATAATGCGCAGGCTGCTGCGATCGGTACCGGCAATCGCCTTATCACCTTCCGCCATCAGCGCACGGATTGCGGTGGGGGCGGTGTAGAGCAGCGTGACTTTATGTTTATCGACCACTTCCGCCATGCGGCTCGGCGCGGGCCAGTTCGGTACCCCTTCAAACATCAGCGTGGTGGCGCCACAGGCTAGCGGGCCATAAACCAGATAGCTGTGGCCCGTCACCCAGCCAACATCAGCGGTGCACCAGTAAATATCATCCTGATGGTAATCAAAGACGAACTTAAAGGTGGTAGCGGCATAGACCAGATAACCGCCAGTGGTATGCAGTACTCCTTTAGGTTTGCCGGTTGAACCGGAGGTATAAAGGATAAACAGCGGATCTTCCGCGCCGACTTCTGCTGCCGGATGGTTGGTGCTGGCGTTCAGCATCAGGTCATGCCACCACTGATCACGGCCTTCAACCCAGCCGACATCTTTACCGGTGCGCTGGAACACCACTACGTTTTTTACGCTGGTGACATGGGGATTTTTTAAGGCGTCATCGACATTTTTCTTCAGCGGAATGCTGCGACCAGCGCGGAGACCTTCATCGGCTGTGATCACCAGTGAGGCGCTGGAGTCGACGATGCGGCCAGCGACCGCCTCCGGTGAGAAGCCGCCAAAAATCACTGAATGGACGGCACCGATTCGCGCACAGGCCAGCATCGCCACTGCGGCTTCCGGCACCATCGGCATATAGATTGCCACCACGTCGCCTTTTTTTACCTCCAGCAGTTCCAGCACGTTGGCGAAGCGACAGACTTCGGCATGCAGCTGTCGGAAGGTCAGGGTTTTGCTTTCGCTGGCGTCGTCGCCTTCCCAGATAATCGCCGGGTGATCGCCGCGCGTCGATAAATGACGGTCAAGGCAGTTTGCCGCCAGGTTGAGCGTGCCATCTTCGTACCAGCGAATGTTTATGTTACCCGGTGCAAACGAGCAGTTTTTCACTTTGCTGTAAGGCGTAATCCAGTCAAGGATTTTGCCCTGTTCGCCCCAGAAACTGTCTGGATCGTCGACAGATTGCTGATACATCGCCTGATACTGTTCTGCTGTAATCAGGGTGTTTGCTGCAATATTCTCTGGAACGGGATGTTTGTGATTTTGGCTCATGGCGGATCTCCTTGAAGATGTTAATGATATGTCAATCAATGGTTAATTAAAGCCTGCGCCAGAGCTTTGTTTCTTTTTTGCGCCACAGATCACGTGATAAACAGCCGAACAGGAAGTGTGAAGCGATGCTGATATTTTCGGTTAACTCTCTGGCGGCGATAGAGAATTAAGGTCTCTCTTTTTCGCTTGCACCCTGAATAAAAAGCGAGCAAACGCGCCGGATCAGTTTTTAATCGTTCCTGCATAGCTATGCGTAAATTCATCGAAGTAATACTTTTCATAACAGCAGGTTAGGTATTTTCAGTGCGGGTAGCACTTTATGCTAATCAGATGGTGAACTTTTAATCGGATCCGCCAGGGGTTGCATTTACTACAGTGAAAATGGTACTTATCTCGCCCCTGTTCTGCAGGTATCAACTCAGACCGCGTCTGAAAATGGGTATGGGAATCATCAGGTTTTCATACGAGGCGCTGTTTCTAAACACCCTCTAATTTACCGGGCTTTTTGCTCACTCCCTGTGTGTATTGTCTTCTGCACCTTCGCAGTAGAGAGAAACGGGTTTTGACTGAGGAAATTATGCGTTATGAAAGGTTTTAAATTCAGCCTCGCCTGGCAGATTCTGACAGCCCTGGTGCTTGGCATCGTTGTGGGGGCTGTGTTGCATAATCAGCCAGACAATCGTGAATGGTTAGTCACCAACATTCTCAGTCCTGCAGGCGATATCTTTATTCATCTGATCAAGATGATTGTAGTCCCGATTGTCATTTCATCTCTGATTGTCGGCATCGCTGGCGTAGGTGATGCAAAGAAGCTGGGACGCATCGGCGTTAAAACGATTCTCTACTTTGAAGTGATCACCACCATTGCCATTGTGGTCGGTATTACGCTGGCCAACGTATTTCAGCCTGGCACCGGCATTGATATGTCAACGCTGGCAACGGTGGACATCTCTAAATATGAAGCAACAACGGCTGAGGTTCAGGGCGGCCCGCACAGCCTGGTCACCACGATTCTGTCGCTGATTCCGCAGAACATTTTCGCCTCTATGGCGAAGGGCGACATGCTGCCGATTATCTTCTTCTCGGTGCTGTTTGGCTTAGGCCTGTCGTCGCTGCCGTCAGAACAGCGCGATCCGCTGGTGAACCTGTTCCGTGGCATTTCTGAAACGATGTTTAAAGTGACGCACATGATCATGCGCTATGCGCCTGTGGGGGTGTTTGCACTGATTGCGGTGACCATTGCTAACTTCGGCTTTGCTTCGCTGTGGCCGCTGGCTAAGCTGGTGCTGCTGGTTTACGTGGCGATTCTGTTCTTCGCGTTTGTGGTGCTGGGCGGGGTGGCGCGCTTCTGTAAGCTGCGGATTACCACGCTGATGCGTATCCTGAAGGATGAACTGATTCTCTCTTACTCCACTTCAAGCTCGGAAACCGTGTTGCCCCGTATTATGGAAAAGATGGAAGCCTACGGCGCCCCGAAAGCAATCACCAGCTTCGTGGTGCCGACCGGGTATTCGTTTAATCTGGATGGTTCAACGCTTTATCAGAGTATCGCGGCGATCTTTATTGCGCAGCTGTATGGCATTGACCTGTCGCTGACCGATGAGATTGTGCTGGTCCTGACGCTGATGGTGACCTCGAAAGGTATCGCTGGCGTGCCAGGCGTCTCCTTCGTGGTGCTGCTGGCCACGCTGGGCAGCGTCGGCATTCCTTTGGAAGGTCTGGCGTTTATCGCCGGTGTTGATCGCATCATGGATATGGCACGTACCGCGCTGAACGTGGTCGGTAACGCGCTGGCGGTGCTGGTGATTGCCCGCTGGGAAAACCAGTTCGATGCCGAACAGGCGAAAGCGTATGAGCTGCAGCTGCGGACGCAGACCGCAAGCTGAGAACAGCGCTAACGTAGAAAAGGGCTCAACGAAAGTTGGGCCCTTTTTGTTTTTGTGGCTTAGTTCTTACAGGGTCGATAGGGCAGAAATGAAAGATCAACATTTGTGCCATTCAGTCGGATACAAAGGGTGACTGCGTAAAGTCGGTGTAAACCCGGCCCTGGGGCCTCGGCCGCCGGTTACTCGCCTCATCCATGAGGCTCGCCCGCAAGCGGGCCAGCGCTTTACGTTGTTCAAAAACGCTCCAGGCGTTTTGTCCATGCGGCGGACGCTTTACTCCGCTACTACTGGTGTTCGCCTTCGCAACCATGTCCGGCTAAAACTTTTTTTCAAACAGCAGTAAAACAGCCTGAGGGAAGAAAAGGTTCACCTGAAGAGTAAAGCGTCCCACGCCAGGGACGGCGTGGGCCGCGCATCATGGATGATGAATGTGTCTTTACGATCGGGTGAATCTTTTCTGACCGGCTCCGGTTTACCAGCGACTCCACTTACATGCACAGCGTTCAGGCCGGAATGCGCAGTGATTAAGCTCCGAATGCCAGGCACCCGGCATAAACTCATTACTTAGCCAACCTGATGGCCCCATAACATGAGCCAACCTACATCCCGTAAAAAAAAGATCTCACCCAACGAATTAATCATTCGTTATGATAGTTTTTAGTTTGAATAATTTATTCCTTTACGGAGCCCGCCATGAAACTCGACCTCAGCCAGATGATCACCGAAGGCCGCAACCCGGCCAGCCAGAATATTGACGAACTCTCCACCGAAGCGATGCTGCGCGTCATCAATGATGAAGATAAAAAGGTGGCACTGGCGGTTGAGGCCATCGTGCCGCAGATTGCCGCCGCCGTTGATGCCATCTGCGCCGCGTTCCAGGCCGGTGGACGCCTGATCTATTGCGGCGCGGGCACCTCCGGGCGGCTGGGCATACTGGATGCCAGTGAATGCCCGCCCACCTTTGGCACACCCCGCGAACAGGTGATCGGCCTGATTGCCGGAGGCCATACCGCCATACTTCAGGCGGTAGAAAACGCGGAAGACAACCGTGAGCAGGGCGCGCAGGATTTGAAAGATATTCACTTCAGCCGCCACGATGTGCTGGTTGGCATCGCCGCCAGCGGTCGGACACCTTACGTACTGGGCGCGCTGGCGTATGCTAACCAGCTTGGCGCGATCACCGTGGCGCTCACCTGTAATCCAGGCAGCGCCATGTCACAGGTCGCTGCGATTGCGCTCACGCCGGTGGTCGGCCCGGAAGTGGTCACCGGTTCCTCACGGATGAAAGCAGGCACCGCGCAAAAACTGGTGCTCAACATGCTCACCACCGGGTCGATGATCCGTAGCGGAAAAGTGTATGGCAACCTGATGGTCGATGTGGAAGCAACCAACCAGAAACTGGTGCAGCGTCAGGTCAACATCGTCATGCAGGCCACTGACTGTAATGATGCGACGGCCAGCGCCGCGCTCACCGCCTGTGGCGGACACTGTAAAACCGCCATTCTGATGGTGCTGGCTGACCTGGCTGCCGATGAGGCGAAAGCGCTGCTCAGTCAGCATCAGGGCTTTATCCGTCAGGCTCTGCAGGCAGCGGGAGCACGCTAATGGCCACAATCAACGAGGCACTGTTGCGCGACATCCTGCAGGCAGTCGGTGGCGCGCAAAATATCGCGGCCTGTGGTCACTGTATGACGCGGCTCCGCCTGACGCTTAATCAGCCTGGAGAGAGTGATCTGGCAAGATTAAAAAGCCTGCCGGGTGTCTTAGGCGTTATCGACAGTGAGGCACAGTTGCAGATTGTTCTGGGGCCGGGCAAAGCGCAAACCGCCGCCGAGGGGGTGCAGAGCCTGCTGGCGCAGGGCGACACAGCGCGGGCACCACAGGGGGAAACAGCGGAACTTCACCTGCTGGCGGCGCAGCAGAAGCAGCAGCTCAGGGCGAAACAGACTCGCGGCGTGCATCAGTTCCTGTCGCGTTTCGCCACCGTCTTCACCCCGCTGATACCGGGCTTTATCGGCGCGGGACTGCTGTTAGGTTTTGCCACGTTGATTGAACAGAGCCTCCACCTTAATGCCCCCGGCAACCATGCGCCCTGGCTGCTACACACCGTGGCGTACATGAAAGTCTTCGGCAAAGGATTGTTCACCTTTCTCAGCATCCTGATCGGCTACAACGCGCAAAAAGCCTTTGGCGGCAGCGGCGTCAATGGGGCCATCATCGCCTCACTGTTTGTGCTCGGCTATGTGCCCACCGCCACCACCGGCTACTACAGTGGCATGGAGAGCTTCTTTGGCCTGACGATCGACCCGCGCGGCAACATTATTGGTGTGCTGATGGCGGCGATTATCGGGGCGTGGATTGAGAAACAGCTGCGCAAAATCATTCCCGACAACCTCGATATGATCCTGACTTCGCTGTTTACGCTGGTGATTACCGGGGCCATCACCTATCTGCTTATCATGCCGCTGGGTGGTGAACTGTTTAAGGGGATGTCGTGGCTGTTTATCCATCTCAATAACAATCCCTTTGGCTGTGCGCTGCTGGCCGGGTTGTTCCTGATCGCGGTGATGTTCGGCATCCATCAGGGCTTTATTCCGGTCTACTTTGCGCTGATGGAAACGCAGGGGTTTAACTCGCTGTTCCCGATTCTGGCGATGGCGGGCGCAGGGCAGGTCGGCGCATCACTGGCGCTCTGGTGCAAAGCCGAAAAAGGGGCGCTGCTGCGGGCGCAGATCAAAGGTGCCATTGTGCCTGGCCTGCTGGGCGTCGGAGAACCACTGATCTACGGCGTCACGCTGCCGCGCCTCAAACCTTTTATCACCGCCTGCGGTGGCGGGGCGCTGGGCGGTTTCTTTATCGGGCTGGTAGCGTGGCTGGGTTTGCCGGTCGGGATGAATACGGTATTCGGACCCTCCGGGCTGGTCACGCTGCCGCTGATGACCTCCAGCCAGGGAGTTTTCGCAGGTATGGCGGTTTATCTGGCCGGGCTGGTGGTGGCCTGGACCGGCGGATTTCTGCTCACCTGGTGGTTTGGCACCCGCAATATCGACCTCAGTTGACCGGCTGCCAAAATTCTCCAGTCCGGCTAACGGATGGATAATCCGCCAAAAATGTGAAAGCCGCTACAAAGTGGCTTTTTGTTGCCATTAATTTAACTTAAACGCTAAAGAGAGTGCCAAAGCATGCCGAAAACATAAAAAAAGGTAATCGTTATCTCTCAGCCCACCGTTTTCACGCTGACACTCAGACTGTCACGTGCAGGCCGTAGGGTGTTCAAGGACTTATGATGCGTAACAATCAGCCTGTCTCTCAGCGTGAATATCTGTTCGACGATCAGGCGACACTCATGTCGACCACCGATCTCAACAGCCACATCACTTACGCCAACGACGCGTTTATCGAAGCGAGCGGATTCACTGCCGACGAGATCAATGGACAGCCGCATAACAGGGTACGTCATCCCGATATGCCACCTGAAGCATTTGCCGACATGTGGGCGACGCTGAAACAGGGTGAGCCCTGGACCGCGCTGGTCAAGAACCGCCGTAAAAATGGCGATCACTACTGGGTGCGGGCCAACGCCATTCCGGTCGTGCGTGACGGTAAAGTGCAGGGCTACATGTCGGTACGCACCAAACCCACGGCGGAGGAAGTCCGTCAGACCGAAGCGCTCTATCAGGATTTTCGTAAAGGCCGTGCCAGAGGGCGACGTTTTCACAAAGGCCTGCTGGTTAGCAGTGGCTGGCGCCGTCCCGCCTCAATCCTGAAGACGCTACCACTTCGCTGGCGGATCCGTACTCCGCTGCTGACATTACTGCCACTCTCGGTAGCAGGCGTCTGGGCGCTGGGCATGACGCCAGCGGCACTGGCAGGCTTTACCGCGGGCATGGCTGCGCTGCTCACACTCGGCAGCCTGTGGCTGGAGCAGCAGATTTCACGCCCTATCGAACGGATGTGCCAGCAGGCGCTGAGTGTGGCAACCGGTGCCAGTCATAAAGTCGAGCAGATGGATCGCGTTGACGAGGTAGGCGTCACGCTACGTGCCATCGGTCAGCTCGGATTGATGTTTCGCTGGCTGGTGGATGATGTCAGCGGTCAGGCGATCAATGTGCTGAGCGCCAGTGACGCCATCGCCCGCAGCAACAACGAACTGAGTCGCCGTACCGAGCAGGCGGCCGCCAACGTGCAGCAGACGGCGGCTACCATGAACGAAATGACCGCCACGGTGAAGAGCAACACGGAAACCGCGCACGCGGTGAATACGCTTTCAGCCGATACCAGCCACGCGGCCAGCAAAGGCGGCGAGGTGATGACTGAGATGATGGGCATGATGGGCGAAATTGCTGACAGCTCAACGCGGATCGCCAATATTACCAGCGTCATCGATGGCATTGCCTTCCAGACCAATATCCTGGCGCTGAATGCGGCGGTGGAAGCGGCACGGGCAGGTGAGCAGGGTAAAGGTTTTGCGGTGGTGGCAGGCGAAGTCCGCAGCCTGGCGCAGCGCAGCGCCAAAGCCGCCAGCGAAATTAAAATGCTGGTCGAAACCAGCGCCAGCCGGGTTAAATCGGGCAATGAGCACGCCAGCGCTGCGGGCCGGACGATGCAGGATATCGTGTCGCAGGTGCAGAATGTCACCGCGCTGATTGCTCAGATTAGCGCCGCCACGGCCGAACAGGCGACCGCGCTGAGCGAAGTCAGTTCAGCGGTGGAAGATCTTGATGACATCACCCATCAGAACGCGGCCCGCGTGACGGAAAGCGCCGAGGCTTCAGGTCGCATGACCCACCAGGCTAACCGCCTGGTCGAAGCGATCAGCGTCTTTCGTTAAGAGAAGATATTAAGCGGCCCGATTAAGAGGCCAGGACCTGCGTGCTTTCGCGTCCGGCACGCAGCGCCCCTGGCGCCTGACCGACAATTCGTTTAAAGGCGCGACTGAATGCTGCAATGGAGCCGTAGCCAAGATGATAAGCCACGGCTTCTACCGATTCACCCTTGTTCACAATCCGCTGTACCGCCAGCCGCATCCGCAACTCCGTCAGGTAACGCAGCGGGGTCATGCCGGTGGCATTGAGAAAACGTCCGGCAAACACCGAACGCGAACAGCCCGCCACGCTGGCCAGCCGCGCCACCGTCCAGTTTTCACCCGGCTCCCGATGCATCGCGGCAATCGCCTGGCTCAGACGCGGATCGCGCATCGCCTGCACCAGACCGCTACTCTGGCCGCAGCCGTTCTCTACCCAGCCGCGAACTATCAGCGCGGCAACCACATCAGCCAGACGCGACAGAATCCCGGCAAAGCCCGCCTGGCGGGTGCACGACTCCCGCTCCATGGCCGCCAGAATCGGCTGGATTTCCGGATATTGCGACAGCAGGGTGCTCACCAGCATCACATCCGGCATGGTGTTAATTAGCGGCTGCATACCGCCGAGCTCAAACGCCATGCAGGCGCTAAAGAGCAGTACGCTGTGCTCGTCATCGCCGGCATCTTCCGGGGCGGCGATGGCGCAGACACTGTCGCAGAGCGGCTTGCTCACCATGTTTTTAATACATTGGCAGTCAGCCTCCTCACTGGAGATCAGGCTGTGCGGTTTACCGTGCGGCACCAGCAGCGCATCGCCGCTGTTGAGCCGAAATAGCTCGCCGGAGGCGCTGCGCACCATCAGTGAGCCTCGCCCGACAAAGTGGAACTGCGCCCGGCCCGGTGCGTTCTCATAGCGCAGCCCGAACGGCGCACGTACCGCGATACGCTGATAGTTCACGCCATACAGGCGCATCCCCATCAGCAGTTCACTGGTCAGATCTCCATAGTGGCTCATGCGATTCCAGACGAATTATCAAAAATGAAGGTGTAAGCATCATAGATCGTCTTGAATCGGCACTCTATGCTCACACTCACTTTTTTATCTTCCGGAGAAGCAACATGCGCCTGACAACCGAAGTAGCTGATGAGGTTTCCTCGCCGCCCCGTCCTGCGTGGGGCGCGGTATTTGCTATGGCGTTTGGGGTGTTCAGCCTGATCACCGCCGAATTTTTACCCGTGAGTCTGCTGACGCCCATGGCCCACAGCCTGGGCGTTTCAGAAGGGCAGGCGGGACAGACCGTCACCATCACCGCGCTGGTGGCGCTGTTTACCAGTCTGGTCACCGGCAGCGTTACGCGACGCATCGATCGCCGCATCGTCATGCTGGTGTTTTCGCTATTGCTGATCGCCTCGGCGCTGATGGTAGCGTTTGCCGCTGACCTGACGGTGATCCTGCTGGCGCGGGTGCTGCTGGGGATGGCCATTGGCGGCTTCTGGACGCTCTCAACGGCCATCACCATGCGTCTGGTACCCACCGATCAGGTACCGCGTGCGCTCTCTATTGTTTTCAGTGGGATCTCGCTGGCGACGATTATCGCTACGCCACTGGGCAGCTATCTCGGTGGACTGGTGGGCTGGCGCAACATCTTTATGCTGACCGCCGGACTGGGTGCGGTGGCGCTGCTGTGGCAGTGCTTTACCCTGCCCGCCATGCCAGCAGAGAACAAAGCCCGCAACGGCGGCGTGCTGGCGCTCCTGCGTATCGGCGTGATGCGCTGGGGAATGCTGGCGGTAATCATGATGTTTACCGGTCACTTTGCCTTCTTTACCTATCTGCGTCCGTTTCTGGAAAGCGTTGCGCAGCTCAATCTTAATCAGCTGTCGCTGGCGCTGCTGGCCTTTGGCGTAGCGAATTTCTTCGGCACCTCGCTAGCCGGTTTCCTGGTCACCCGTAGCGTATCGCTGACGCTGAGCGGGATGGCGCTGTTAATGAGCGTCACTGCGCTGATGCTGGTGAGCTTTGGCGATGTCAGCTGGATGGTAGGCGCAGGCGTGGCAATCTGGGGGATGGCGTTTGGTTCAATGCCAACCGGCTGGTCGACCTGGATTTCACGCGCGGTACCGGATGATGCGGAATCGGGCGGCGGGTTGCTGGTCGCCACCATTCAGCTGGCGATTACCGTCGGCGCGGCAGCGGGCGGCTGGATGTTTGACCTGCGCGGAGCAGGCGGCGTGTTTGTTGCCAGCGGCGTGCTGATGCTGCTGGCCGCGCTGACCATCTTCAGCCGGGTACGGCATCACGGTTAACCACTCAAAGGCAGCAATATAGGCTGCCTTTTTTAATGGGCGCAGATGATTAACCTTTTGAGTAATAACGGTGCGAAATGTGCTTTTCATCATCAATTTTACTGAATGAATTAAGCAAAACCCTCCGCTTTTTACTGATCAACTTGCGGACTAATATATCTATCAACAAGGCAGCACGCCTTACCTTATAAAAATTAACCGAGGAATTGACCGTGAAATCTATCAAAAATTTTGCAGCTGTAATCGCGCTTTCTGTTCTGCCATTCGCCAGCTTCGCCCAATCTGTGACCGCCATCGACGCTACGCTGGATGGTGCTGAAGCGAAAATTGCTGCGCAGGCTCAGGAAGCGGGTGCTTCATATAAAATCACTCAAGCTTACACTAACAACGGCGTTCACATGACTGCTGAGCTGTTGAAATAACCGCGTTACCCTCTTGTGCTGACAGGACGCCTTCGGGCGTCCTGGCTTCGTTTCTGCGCGAATAATCCTGTCCCTTTCCTTCATAAATAATTATCATTCTCAAAAAAACGTAAATCAGCCTGTGCGTCAGGCCTTTCTGGTTGCAATGTCGGGCTTTCTTACCACTGTGTCTGCAGTGGATTAACTCTGGAGAAGTTATGAAAGCGATTACCATTACGCGCCGGACCCTGCGTCCGCTGTTACTGGCTACGGCCCTGTTCTCTGCCTCAGGATGGCTGGCGGTGCAGGCTGAAGATCTTAATCAGACTGTGGGTAAAGGCGTCTATGAACTGGCAGTCAGCCCGAAAGATAACGCGCTGTTCGTGGCGACAGCGCAGAACAGCAGCGGTGACGGCGGCACCGTTTTCCGTCTCGACCCGGCAACGCTGACGGTACAGCAGTCGATCAACACGGAGCTGAAATCGTTTGGCGCGGCGATCAACCCGCAAACCAACGTACTCTACATCGGTAACACGGTTAACGGCTCGGTTACGGCCATTGACGCCAGCAGCGGCAAAGTACTCAACACGCTGGTGCTGGATAGCCGTAAGCGCAGTGAAACAGTGCGCCCATTGCAGCCGCGTCAGGTGGCGGTTGATGCTAAAACTAACCGGGTTTATATCACCGGGCTGGGACCGCAAAGCGTGGTCTGGGTGGTGGATGGCAGCACGCTGAAGCTTGTCAGCACCATCCCGAATACCGGTAAAATGGGCACCGGCCTGGCAGTAGATTCAGACGCGCAGAAGGTCTACGTCACCAACGGTGAGGGTGAACTGGTGACGATCAATGCGCGCACCAATGCCATTGAGAAAAAGCAGAAGATTGACGGAGATAAAGCGCACTTTTTCCTGAACCTTGCGCTGGATACCGGTGGTCAGCGCGCTTTCCTGACCGATTCAAAGCAGGCGCAGGTGCTGGTGGTTGATCTGCGTAATCAGCAGGTGATTCAGCGGATTGATGTGCCGGAATCGCTGGCGGTGCTGTTTAATGGTGATCGCGATGAGCTTTATGTCACGCATCGTAAAGCGGGTGAAGTCAGCATCATCGACGCCAGCAGCTATAAGGTGAAGCGCACGGTGAAAACCCCGGCGCTGCCCAACAGTCTGGCGCTCTCAGCAGATGGCAAGGTGCTTTATGTCAGTGTGAAGCAGCCTGGCTCGCGCAAGGCTCCGCCAAAAAATCCTGACAGCGTGATGCGTATTGCACTGTAAGGCGTGACGTCCGGCGTCGCTGCGGTGATGCACCGTCCCGGTAAACGAAAAAGCCACTCTGAAGAGTGGCTTTTTTCTATCAAAAAACGGCTTTTCGAGCTCGAGGACTCAGATGTGAAATGCCACGCTTTTTCCGGTCGGCAGTTCCACATTCAGGCTCAGTTTCCCGCCCATCGCTTCGATATAGCGTTTGAGCGTAGCAACCTTAATCTCATTTCCGCGCTGCTCAATCTGAGCAACGGCAGGCTGACGCACTCCCATAGCCTCAGCGAGGTTTTTTTGTGATAGCTGAAGTTCTTCACGGATCATCTGCAGTCCGATTTCTAAGACCATTTCATCAGACATTTCCTGGATTCGCGACTGACTCTCCGGGGAGAAGCCAGCAATAACCTCATCCAACGTTCTCATCGATTATTTTCCTTCTCCAGTTCAGCAAGCCAGGCTGAAAATTCATTGTCAGCAATACGTATCATTCGACTGTAGAAACGTTTGTCCTGACTTTTATCGCCCGCACACAACACGATAGCCCGGCGGACATAATCAAATGCATAAAATGCCCGGATGGGCCTTCCTGAAAACTGTACGCGTCGTTCTTTCATGTTCTTATACTGCGATCCCTTAAGAGTATCAGCATAAGGGCGAGGCAAATCAGGGCCGTAAATTTTTAACATTGTCAGGTTCACTAACACTTTTTCCTGCAGGACTTGTTCCTGCTCGCTTAACCAGCTTTCAAACCGCGCACTTAAATAACACCGTCCACATGACATTGTTCCCTGTCTGAATTCCGTCCAGTTACTGCAGGTTATAAGCTATAACTTATAATTTCAAGCGGTGCGATGACGGCAGTGACTGATGCACACAAAAAAAAAGCCCGCTTTCGCGGGCATAGGATTTCAGTGCGTTCTTGCGTAGCCGGTCTGGCCCGGAGATTCTCTGGTTTTTTGCCGGTCAGGAACGAGAACGATGGTTTTACACATCCTTTCCGAACCACTAAACCTCTTCCGATGCGTCACGCATCATCTCATCATGCGGCACATCATCCAGAATCTGTTCAAAGCTGCGCAGACGTTTGTAGATCGACATCAGTTCGATCAGCGTTGACCAGGAGGCGATCAGATACTGGAACGAGCCGCGCACCTGATCGAACACGTTAGTGATCTGGTTGAGTAAGCCCAGCGTGATGGTGCCCGCGACAATTGATGGGAACAGCAGGAACAAACCAAACACGTTATCGACCTGCAGATAAAGAATACGGGTGATGTTGAAGTAGAGATAGTGAAAGTAGAGGCGGAAGTAATTAACCCGCACGCGGCTGAACAGCTCCTGCACCGTCTGCGGCCTGGCGCGATCGGCATTGTCTTCGCCGTAGACCAGCTCTTTACGGTAGGCGGCTTCAACCCGCTGATTGCGGAACTCCAGCCCCGGCAGCTTAATCCCGACCAGCGCCAGCAAGCCGGTACCGAACACTGACCAGAGCACAGCAGCAATGACCAGCGCGTAAGGAATATTGCCGAGAATCGGGATATCTTTCACGTGATGGGAGAGCGCCACCAGCACCGGCAAAAACGCCACCAGCGTCATAATCGCCTGAATAAAACTGACACCCCAGTTTTCCAGCGTGGTCGCAAACCGCATGGTGTCTTCCTGCACACGCTGAGCAGCCCCTTCAACATGACGCAGACGCTGCCAGTTGTGCATGTAGTAGTTATTCATCGCACTGCGCCAGCGGAAAACCCAGTGGCTGATAAAGAAGGAGTTGAGTACGCCAATCACCACCGCGATTAATGCAATGCCGAGAAAAGAGATAACCTGATGGTAAAACTCCGTAATCTGCACCGATCCCGTTTTGGTCAGGGCTTTCTGAATCAGGTCATAGAACGGACCATACCAGGCATTAATGGCCACACCCACCTGCACGCCAAACCAGGTGACAAAGATAATCAGCGCGGAACCCCACACTGACCAGCGTTGCCAAGGATGCGCATCAATCAGCCGCCAGGCCAGGGCAAAAATGGCTACCATTATCCAGTAATAGAGATAAAACCAGATCTGACTCGCGGCGATAAAACGTGCCGCTGTGGTCGGTAAAGGGTGTTTCATTGCCGTTTCAAAAGTCGGCCACATGCCGGGCAGATGGGCGGCAAAGCCGAACCAGGCAAAAATCGCTACTAAGCTCCAGACAGCCGCAGAGCTGAAAAACAGCGCTGGCCGCGGAAAAAAAGACTTAAACATAGGCACTCCGCTGTTGTGTGTTGCCTGTTATAACGTTTTTAGCGGGTCTCTGTCTGTAGTCTGTTGTTTCTGCTCATGACAGGGAGGGGACAGATGTTAATGAAATTGTGCGATTTTGTTTCCTTGAACTAAATTTTTGTGAATGTCAGTGTTACAATGTGGCCGATTGTTACCGGTAACAAGCAGGTTCCGGGTCTGTATCTGCCAATAAAAACCATTACAACGCAACCACCTATTTTTCATACCGCCAGTCAGCGCGGGAATGAGGCAATGTCATGTCAGAACAAAAAAAGGGTCATTCACGCAGGGATTTTTTGCTGAAGACAATTACCCTGGCGCCAGCAATGGCGGTAGGAACCACAGCGATGGGCGCGCTCTCCCTGCCGCTGGCCGCGCAGGCGGCTGATACTCCGGCCGCGCCGCAGCAGGCGAGAGACTACCAGCCGGGCTGGTTCACCGCGGAAGAGTTTGCCTTTATCACCGCCGCTGTGGCACGCCTGATCCCCAGCGATGAACGCGGGCCGGGGGCGCTGGAAGCGGGCGTGCCTGAGTTTATCGATCGTCAGATGAATACACCGTATGCCATGGGCTCGAACTGGTATATGCAGGGGCCGTTTAATCCCGATCTGCCGAAAGAACTGGGCTATCAGCTGCCGCTGGTGCCACAGCAGATCTACCGTCTTGGACTGGCCGATGCCGACAATTTCAGCAAACAGCAGCACGGCAAGGTTTTCGCCCAGCTCAGTGGCGAGCAGCAGGATGCTTTGTTACAGGCGATGGAAAGTGGCAGCGCTGAATTCAGCCAGCTGCCATCAAAAGTCTTCTTCAGCTTCCTGCTGCAGAACACCCGCGAAGGCTTCTTCAGCGATCCCATCCACGGCGGAAATCAGGGTATGGTCGGCTGGAAGCTGATCAACTTCCCTGGCGCACGCGCCGACTTTATGGACTGGGTAGAGCGCGGCGAACGGTATCCGTTCCCGTCAGTGTCGATTCGCGGGGAGAGAAGCTAAGCATGGCTAACGAAATGAAAAAAGTGGATGCGGTGATTGTCGGCTTCGGCTGGGCAGGCGCGATTATGGCGAAAGAGCTGACCGAAGCGGGCCTGAACGTGCTGGCGCTGGAGCGTGGACCGCATCGCGATACCTATCCCGATGGCTCCTATCCGCAGTCCATTGATGAGCTGACCTATAACATCCGCAAAAAGCTGTTCCAGGATCTTTCCAAAAGCACCGTGACCATTCGTCACGATGCCTCACAAACGGCGGTGCCTTATCGGCAACTGGCGGCGTTTCTGCCCGGCACCGGCACCGGCGGCGCAGGCCTGCACTGGTCCGGCGTTCATTTCCGGGTCGATCCGATTGAGCTGCGGATGCGCAGCCATTACGAAGAGCGCTACGGCAAGAACTTCATCCCGGAAGGCATGACGATTCAGGATTTTGGCGTCAGCTACGATGAGCTGGAGCCATTCTTCGACAAGGCGGAAAAAGTCTTTGGCACGTCAGGCAGCGCCTGGAGCATCAAGGGTAAAGTGGTCGGCAAAGAGAGAGGCGGTAACCCGTTCGCGCCCGATCGCTCAGATAACTTCCCGCTGCCGGCACAGAAGCGCACTTACTCGGCGCAACTGTTTGCGCAGGCGGCCGAGTCGGTCGGCTATCATCCTTACGATCTGCCGTCCGCTAATACCTCAGGTCCTTATACCAACACCTATGGCGCGCAGATGGGGCCGTGCAACTTCTGCGGTTACTGCAGCGGCTACGCCTGCTACATGTATTCCAAAGCGTCGCCTAACGTCAACATCCTGCCTGCGCTCCGTCAGGAGCCGAAGTTTGAGCTGCGCAATAATTCTTATGTGCTGCGGGTTAATCTCAGCGATGACAAAACGCGCGCAACCGGCGTGACCTATGTGGATGGTCAGGGTCGCGAGCAGGTTCAGCCGGCTGACCTGGTGATCCTTTCCGCCTTCCAGTTTCACAACGTTCACCTGATGCTGCTGTCGGGCATCGGTAAACCCTACAACCCGATCACCAACGAAGGCACGGTGGGCCGCAACTTCGCCTATCAGAATCTCTCTACGCTGAAGGCGCTGTTCGATAAAAATACCACCACCAATCCGTTTATCGGTGCGGGTGGCGCGGGCGTCGGGATGGATGATTTTAACGCGGATAACTTCGATCACGGGCCGTTGGGCTTTGTCGGTGGTTCGCCATTCTGGGTCAACCAGGCGGGCACTAAACCGATCTCGGGCCTGCCGGTGCCGACGGGTACGCCCAACTGGGGCAGTAAATGGAAAGCGGCGGTGGCAGACACTTATACCCATCACCTGTCGATGGATGCGCACGGCGCGCACCAGTCCTATCGCGCCAACTACCTTGATCTCGATCCCAACTACAAAGATGCCTATGGACAGCCACTGCTGCGCATGACCTTTGACTGGCAGGAGAACGACATCAAAATGGCGCAGTTTATGGTCGGTAAGATGCGCAATATTGCCGAAGCGATGAACCCAAAGATGATTATTGGTGGCGCGAAAAAGCCGGGCACCCATTTCGACTCCACGGTTTATCAGACCACCCACATCAGTGGCGGGGCGATCATGGGCGACGATCCAAAAACCAGTGCGGTTAACCGTTTTCTGCAAAGCTGGGATGTGCCAAATGTGTTTGTACCGGGCGCGTCAGCCTTCCCGCAGGGACTGGGCTACAACCCGACCGGCATGGTGGCGGCGCTGACCTACTGGTCAGCCAAAGCGATTCGCGAACACTACCTGAAAAACCCCGGCCCACTGGTGCAGGCATAAGGACATGGTGATGAAAAATGGCATTCTGGCTCTGATTCTTGGCTCCCTGGCGTTTGCCGCACTGGCGGAGAGCAGCCAGGACGATTTAATTAAACGGGGCGAGTATCTGGCGCGAGCCGGTGACTGTGTGGCCTGTCACACCAGCAAAGGGGGCGCGGCGTTTGCCGGTGGTCTGCCGATGGCGACACCCATTGGCACCATCTACTCCACCAACATCACGCCCGATTCCGCCACCGGCATTGGCGAATACAGCTTCGACGATTTCCAGAAAGCGGTGCGTCACGGCGTGGCGAAAAATGGCGATACGCTCTATCCGGCGATGCCATACCCCTCTTATGCAGTGGTCAGCGATGAGGATATGAAGGCGCTTTACGCTTACTTCATGCATGGTGTAGCGCCAGTTAAGCAGCCAAACCGGGAGAGCGACATCCCCTGGCCGCTGTCGATGCGCTGGCCGCTGGCTATCTGGCGCGGAATTTTTGCGCCCGACGTGAAAGCGTTCCAGCCAGCCGCCCAGGAAGATCCGGTGCTGGCACGCGGTCGCTATCTGGTTGAAGGACTGGGTCACTGTGGGGCCTGTCATACGCCGCGTAGCATTACCATGCAGGAGAAGGCGCTGACCAACAATGAAGGCAATGACTATCTGGCGGGCAGCAGCGCACCGATTGATGGCTGGACCGCCAGCAACCTGCGCGGCGATAACCGCGATGGGTTGGGTCGCTGGAGCGAAGAGGATCTGCGTCAGTTCCTGCGTTATGGCCGCAACGATCAGACCGCCGCTTTCGGTGGCATGACCGACGTGGTGGAACACAGTCTTCAGCACCTGAGCGAGTCCGATATCACGGCGATTGCGCGCTATCTGAAGTCGCTGGGCGCGAAAGATCCCCATCAGGCAGCCTTCAGCGTCGATGACGCCACCGCCAAAGCGTTGTGGAAAGGTGACGACAGTGCGACGGGGGCAGCCACCTACGTCGACAGCTGTGCGGCGTGCCATAAAACCGATGGCAGCGGCTATACACGCTTCTACCCGGCACTGCGCGGCAATCCGGTGGTGCTGGCTGACGATCCGACCTCACTGATCCATATCGTGCTGGCAGGTGGGCAGTTGCCTGGCGTCAAGGGGGCGCCGTCGATCATTACCATGCCGGCATTTGGCTGGCGTCTCAACGATCAGCAGGTGGCGGACGTGGTGAACTTCGTGCGTACCAGTTGGGGCAACAAGGCGTCGGAACCGGTCAGCGCGAAACAGGTCGCTGCGCTGCGTAAAGATGAGAAAGATCGGCTGGGCAATGCGGATATCCGGGTACTGGAAAGCCAATAACCCGCCGTTAAAAAGGCCGTCATCGGGGTGATGACGGCCTTTTCTTTTAAATATTCTCCAGATCGAGACCGCGCGTTTTCGGCCCGTAAATCCCCACCGACAGCATCACCATCACCATGCTCAGCACGATAAAGGTGATCACGCCTGGCGTTCCGGTGTACTGCAATATCACCCCGATCAAAATACTGCTGAAAACCGTAGAGAGGCGGCTGAAGGAGTAGCAGAAGCCGACTGCCCGCGCCCGAATATGGGTCGGGAAAATTTCGGTCTGATAGGCGTGGAAGCTGAAGGTCAGCCAGGCGTTGGACCCGGTGATCAGGATGCCGCAGAGAATCAGCAGCACCGGCTGCGTCTGGAAGGCGAACAGCGTGCCGAACACCACCGTCATCAGCGACGACAGAACGATCTGCCACTTATTCTCCAGCTTATCGGCGTAGCGGCTACAGATCAGCGATCCCAGCGGATAGGCCAGCGTGATGAAGAAAGCATAGAGCAGGCTGTGCGTCACCGTGGCACCGCGGCCTGACAGCAGCGCGGGCAGCCAGTTTCCAAAACCGAAAAAGCCGATGGCCTGGAAAAAGTTCATCACCACCAGCATCAGGGTGCGTTTGCGGTAGGCAGGTGACCAGATCTCACTGAAATGCCCCCGTTTTGGCCACTGTGCCGCCGCATCATCGGCTGAAAAAGCGGGTCCGGCCGGGATGCCGCAGCGTTGTTCCATCGTGGACAGCACCTGATGCGCTTCCTGATGACGACCCTGCTGCGCCAGCCAGCGCGCCGACTCCGGCAGGTTCCTGCGCACCAGCCAGATCACCAGAGAACAGACCGCGCCCGCAATGACCACCCAGCGCCAGCCTTCAAGGCTGAACAGCGTTTGCGGAATCAGCCACCACGACATCAGCGCCACGGCCGGCACCGATAAAAACTGCACGAAAAAGGAGAAGGCAAAGGCGCGGCTGCGCAGATGGCTTGGCACCCATTCCGACAGATAGGTGTCAATGGTTACCAGCTCGACGCCCAGCCCGATCCCCACCAGAAAGCGGAACAGAATAATCATCTCCGCGCTCTGCTGAAACGCCATTAGCAGCGAAAACAGCCCATACCACAGCAGCGCACACATAAACGTCAGACGGCGACCAAAGCGGTCAGCATAGGGCGCCAGCAGGCTGGCACCGAAAAAAAGACCGAGAAAAGTGGCCGAGGCGAAGGCCGCCTGATCGGAAAAACCCAGCACGCCTGCCGCACCAGTGTGAAAGACGCCCGCCGACAGCAGGCCGGTACTGATGTAGCCGGTTTCAAACAGATCATACAGCTCAAAAAAGCCGCCCAGCGCCAGCAGCGTAATAAAAAGCCACAACCCGGCGGAGGAGGGCAGCGCATCAATGCGTGCGGCTAAGCTTTTATGGTTAGCCGATGAAGCGTGCATCGGCGGCAGGCTGGTGGAGGAGGTGGTCATGTCAGCGTGAACCTCAGGCAGTGTGGAGACGACTCGCAGCCGGTCGGAGGCTTATTAAAATAGTTAACCGTTAGCAAGCGAAGAAATAGCAGAATAGTCAATTCATCCGCCGTTGCCGAGAGGGGCGTTGCTGACGATTTAGCAATGTACGTTGCAGGTTTTGCCATCCGTGGCGGGAGCCTTACGGCAGTTTCGGCCAGACGCCTGGCCCGATCGGCAGACCCAGCAGATACCAGACCAGCAGCAGCGCTATCCAGCTGATAAAGAACACCAGCGGATAGGGGAAGATCAGCACGTAATAGGTGCCGAGCTGCGCATCTTTCTGGTAGCGCTGCAAAAAGGCGAGAAACAGCGGCAGAAAGGGCGACATCGGTGCCAGCGGCAGCACGGCGGAGTCGGCGATGCGGAAAATCATCTGGGCAAAGGCGGGATGGAAGCCAAGCAGCATAAACATCGGCACGAAGACAGGCGCCAGAATCGACCAGATCGCGGAGCCGCTGGCGATAAACATGCAGAGAAACGCCGACAGAAACATCAGGCCGAGAAAAGCGGGCGCGCCGCTGACGCCAGCACTCTCCAGCACATCGGTCAGCCCGATTGCCATGAATTTGCCCATGTTGCTCCAGTTAAAGAACGCCACGAACTGCGACAGCGGGAACACCATCACGATAAAACCCGCCATGCCCTTCATCGGATCGACCAGCAGCTGCGGGATATCATCCGGACGGCGAATCTGCCGGGTCACCACGCCGTAAGCAATAGCGACGACAAAGAAAAACAGAATGATGATTGGCACGATGCCCTGAATAAAGGGCGAGGGGATAATGGCGCCGGTGGTGGGATTGCGCAGCGGCGCATTTTCCGGCACCACCAGCAGCGCCATCAGGGCGATAAACAGCAGCGCGGCAATCCCGGCAGCGCGCAGACCCCGGTTCTCCAGTGGCGTCAGCGCCGCCAGCTTCTCACCGTTGCCCTGCCACTTTGGCAGTCGCGGCTCGACAAACTTATCGGTCAGCAGCGCGCCCACTATCGTCAGCACAATCACCGAGGTGGCCATAAAGAACCAGTTATCAATCACGCTGACGTGCACCGTGTCGCTGACCGCTTTAGCCGCTTCGGTGCTGATGCCCGAGAGCAGCACATCGGTGGTGACAATCAGCAGGTTGGCGGTAAAGCCGGAGGCCACACCGGCAATGGCCGCCAGCAGGCCCGCCACCGGATGACGACCCACCGCCAGGAAGATCAGCGCGCCCAGCGGCGGCATCACCACCAGCGCGGCATCAGAGGAAATATGGCTAAAAAAGGCGATAAACAGCACCATGTAACTAGCGTAACGGCGGCTGACGCGTGACGCCATCTTCACCATCAGCGACTGCAGCAGGCCGACTTTTTCCGCCAGTCCGGCACCAATCACCAGTGCCAGAATCGATCCCAGCGGGGTGAAGCTGCTGAAGTTTTTAATGATATTGGGCAGGATCCACTGAATGCCTGCAACGCTCAGCAGGTTATTCACCCTCACCATTTCGCCGTTGCTGGGGTTCTTCACCGCCAGTTCCAGCGCGCTGATAATGGCGGTTGTCACCATCAGCACTACGATCAGATAGACAAACAGTAAAAACGGGTTGGGCACTTTATTGCCCACGCGCTCGATCCAGCTAAATAGCCGGCCAGGGCTGCGGTTCTCGGATGTTGCTTCCATGGTATTGGTTCTCGTCTTGTGTTCCCCTTATCGGCGGAGGGCCGGACTGGCGCCGGTCGTGGTAGATGACCGACGGTGAGTTCAGTTCCGGCTCCGCTGAATCAGGGACGTGTTTGCAATTTTTTTATCGTGGTCCGCGTCAGAGACACGGCCGTTGGCTCATTCGGCCAGTTTTGTCGGTGTGATCCCCGTCGGGATCGGGCAGTGATAGGGCTGCGCGGCGCGTACCCGGTCAAACTCGGCCCGGCAGTCAGCCAGTGCCTGCTGGTCGGTGAGCAGCGTTAACACCGTGGCCGCCATCACTTTGCCCGCCAGAAACATCCCTTTATGCCCGATAGTGGTGCGGCCCTGCGCCACCAGTTGCCAGGTGTGCAGCGGCGTGCCGAAGGTAAAGCAGGGCGCAAAACATTGTGCAGTCGGCGTCACCCAGCTGACATCGCCGACATCGGTAGAGCCATACAGCAGCTCACGCGTGACCGCATAGGGCGCGACGTCATCCATAAACAGCTTATCGCCCAGTTGTTCCGCCCATACATGACCGGCTGCGCCACCGGTGCGGGCGGCATTGAGCCGGGCATTGCGCAGATCGTCATCGGTCAGGGTGGCACGCAGTTCAGCCGCAAATGCGCGCTCTTCGTCGCTATAGTCGGGCAAACCAAACTGATGCAAATAGCGCTCCATAACTGCTTCCAGCGCGCGATTCGGCACGTAGTCCGAACAGGCTTTGTCAAAACGCACCGTCAGCGTGGTGTCGGTCATAAGCGCTGCGCCCCTGGCGATATTGATTACCCGTTCATAGATCGCCTGCGCCTGCGGCAGTTCCGGGGCGCGAATCAGGTAGAGCACCTCCGCATCGGCCTGCACCACATTCGGTGATACGCCGCCGCTGTTGGTGATGGCGTAGTGCAGACGCGCCTCCTGCACAATATGTTCACGCAGAAAGTTGGCCCCGGTATTCATCAACGTGACGGCATCCAGTGCGCTGCGGCCCAGATGGGGGGAATTGGCCGCGTGCGCCGCAACCCCTTTGAAACTGAATGCCGCCTGAATATTGGCGAGGGTGCGCAGATTAAACATGCCGCTGAACCCTTCAGGATGCCAGGTTACGGCGGCATCAACGTCGTCAAACAGCCCTTCGCGCACCATAAAGGTCTTGCCCGAACCGCCTTCTTCGCCAGGACAGCCATAAAAGCGAACCGTGCCATCGGTGAGATGCTGCTCCATCCACGCTTTCACGGCACAGGCCGCGGCGACGCCCGCCGAACCGAGCAGGTTGTGGCCGCAGCCATGACCGTTGCCGTTAGCCTCCAGCGGTTGTGGCCGGGCGCAGCCCGACTGCTGGCTCAGACCGGCAAGTGCATCGAACTCACCAAGAATGGCAATCACCGGCTTGCCGCAACCAAAGCTGGCGATAAAGGCGGTGTCGATGCCACCCACGCCGCGTTCTACTCTGAATCCCTCTTCTTCCAGGGCTTCGGAAAGCCGTGCTGACGAGCGGGTTTCGGCGAAGCGGGTTTCCGGCGTGTCCCAGATCGCGTCGCTGAGCGTGCTGAAGCGGAGCTGATGGCGCTCGATATAATCGGTAATAAACGCGTCCATTATCGCGATTCTCCCTATTGCGTCTGATTCAGCGCCAGCGTCGCCAGCAGCGTGATGGCGTCCGGCATCACCCGCTCGTCAAAGTCGAATTTCGAATTGTGGTGACCTGCCGCCAGCTCACAGCCGAAAATGACGTAAGAGGCCTGACCACCGCGCTGCTTTACCCGCTCCATCATGTAGGTCGCATCTTCCGAACCCGCCGCCTGCGCTTTACGATCGACCACGGAATCGAAAATGCCGAGTGCGTCGGCCTGCTGATGGATGAAATCAACCCACGGCTGCGTCGGGGTACAACTGCGTGCAGCACCCATCAGCGAAACCTGCTGCTCAACGCCATACATCGCCGCCGCCCCGGCAATCACTCGCAGCGCCTGCTGATAGATGTCGTCATTCACCTGATTAGTCACGCCACGGGTTTCGACTTTAAGCAGGGCGCAGTCGGCCACCACGTTGCGGCCGGTTCCCGCCTGCAGCACGCCAACATTAACCCGCGCAACGCCGCCGCTGTGCTGGGTTAAGCCATGCAGCGCCAGTGTCGCCTGCGCGGCGGCCAGCAGGGCATTGCGACCCTCTTCCGGGCGACCGCCCGCATGGGCACCGATGCCGGTGAAATGGACATCCAGTTTGGTGGTGGCAAGAAAGCTGTCGCTGCCGCACACCACTTCGCCTGCGGGTACGCCGGTGCCGATATGAATGGCCGTAAAACGATCAACGTCATCGACCACGCCCGCCGCGACCATCGCTTTGGCGCCGCGCACGCCCTCTTCGGCAGGCTGAAAAATCAGTTTAATTGTCCCGCTGAGCTGATCTTTCATCGCCATCAGCACGGAGGCGAGGCCGAGACCAATGGTGGTATGGCCGTCATGACCGCAGGCGTGCATCATGCCGGCGTTGCAGGAGGCGAATCCTTCACGCTGCGGCAGGTGATCCCCGGCCTGACTTTCGTTGAGATCCAGTGCATCCATATCGACACGGAAGCCCATCACCGGCCCAGGACGGCCGGTCTCCAGTGTGGCGACGATGCCGCAGAATCCACCAGAGAAATGGCTGATCCACTGCGGCAGCGCGCCCTGTTGCAGCGCACGCGCTTCCTGCTGCTTCAGCACGGCGTCGTCGGGCAAGCCCATGCGTGCATCGGCGTCGATCACTTCACGGCCCAGTTTCAGTTGATAACCGAGCTGATGGAGTTCTTCTGCGACTAAGGTGGCAGTACGGAACTCCAGCCAGCCCGATTCGGCATAGTGATGGAAGTCGCGACGCCATTGTTGCAACTGTGTCAGCCGGGTGCTGACGTGGTTTGAAAGGGTGTTCATTGGCTCTCTCCGCGTTGTTGATTTTTTATGCACTGTTCCGAATCTACACAATGGTATTGGCCGGCATAAGATGCGAATATCTTGTGACTGATAAACAACGGTTATCGCAAAATCTATGTCTGCCAATCTCAAGCTTCATCAGCTACGCGCTTTCGTTGACGTGGCGCGACAGGGCAGTATCCGGGCGGCAAGCCGTCTTTCCGGGCTGTCGCAACCGGCGTTAACCAAAGCAATTCAGGAGCTGGAGCGTGAACTGGGAACAAAGCTGTTTATCCGCCGGCAGCAGGGCGTGGTGTTAACCGATATCGGTGATAACTTTTTTCGTCATGCCAGCCTGGTGCTGGCAGAGCTGCGGGTCGCAGAAGAGGATATCCAGCAGCGGCTGGGACTGGGTGGTGGTCAGGTGAATATCGGGGTCGGAGGCAGCGTGGCACGCACCATCATGCCGCAGGTAATTAATCAGTTTCATCGCGAATACCCGCTGGTGAAGGTGCGTATTGTCGAAGGTCAGCTGGTGTCGATGGTGCATGAGTTACGTCAGGGGGCGCTCGATTTCACCATCAATACCTACGATCAGAGTCATCTCGATCAGGAGCTGATGTATGAGCGGATGATGGAACGTGAATATAAAGTGGTGGTGCGCAAAGGTCATCCGCTGGAAAAGGCCCGCTCTCTGGCCGCGTTACAGCAGGCGGACTGGACGATGCCAACCCCCAAAGGCAGTTACTACCGTCTGTTGCACGATCTGTTTGGCGAGCGCGGCATGGCACCCAAAATCGTGGTGACCTGTGAAACGTTTATGGCCTGCACCAGTCTGGTGGCGCAAAGCGATTTCATCAGTATTCTGTCGGTCGATGTGATTGACGATCCGATTCTGGGCCGGTCGCTGGTGGCGCTAACGCTCGACGATCCTCTGCCGAAAGCCATCTTCTATCTGATTCAGCGCAAAGACACCGCCCTGACACCAATGAGCAGTTATATGGCACAGCTCTTTCGCCGTTATTGCCAGTGAAATCAGGCAGTAAAGTCGATCGTCTACACTATTAAGGTACTGTAAAAATCCAACCGACAAATAGAGGTTAAGATGCAAGTCAGTCCTTATCTGTTTCTCTATGGCCGTTGTGAAGAGGCTATCGACTTTTACCTGCAGGCGACCGGGGGAGAATTGCTGGCTAAAATGAAATTCGGTGATATGCCAGATCAAGGCGAACAGGTCGGCGATCAGTCTGCGCCGCCGTTGCCACCAGAGAAGATTATGCATGCCCAACTGCGTATTGGTGAGGGTGAGCTGATGTTAAGTGATGGCAACACGGATCAGCCGCCAGCCTCTGAACATGCCGGTTACGCGGTCAGCCTTTCAACCACCGATGTCGATAAGGGTAAAGCCTGGTTTGAGAAACTGTCGGCAGGCGGTAAGGTGACGACGCCGTGGCAGGAGACGTTCTGGTCGAACGGATTTGCGATGTTTATTGATAAGTTTGGCATTCCGTGGCGCATCAATGTCGAGAAGCCGGAGTAGAACCAGAAGTAAGAGCAGCCAACAGCAGATGCCAGCGTTTACCTGATTAGCCTGCATCCGAAAGTGCTGGCCTGAGGCTTTAAGCCCGCAGCCAGCTTTTCGCGTAACGGGCGGTTATTCCAGCCGCCCGTTTTCATCAAAAGTTATAACCCGCCACCAGGTAGTAACCCCAGCCAGTAGATTTCACTTCAAACGGACCTTTGCCGAAGTTCAGCTCCTGACCATCCGCCCACTGTCCGCCGTTGTGGAAGTAACGCGCCACCGCAGAGAAGTGCCAGTGATCGTAACCCAGTGACAGAATGTGACTGGAGGCGATGGAGTTACTGGTGCGTGATGAACCGCCTTTCTCGTTGAGATCGGAACCCCAGTCGAAGTTAGTAAAGCCCACATAGCCCAGATTACCGCCCCACAGCGTGGTGATTGGCACGAAATATTTCACCTTGAAGCGGTAGCCATCCCAGCTGTTTTCGTTCGCCGCACCGTAGTTTTCCCACTGATATTTGGCGTAAACGTTCAGCGACAGGCCGACGTCGCTGTGCGTATCAATATCGGTGCCCAGACCCATATACCAGGTGTTCTGGCGGTTATCGCTGTTGCGGCCCATGTCGTAGATGTAGTTGTTGGCGAAATACCACTCTTTGAACGGGCCAAACGCCAGGCTGGTGCCGGTCAGTTTGTCGATAGAGAAGCGTGGCTCAATCTCCATAAACATCGGTGAACCGTGGTCGAACACGCCATTGGCATTGCTGTTGCCCGCGCCGAAGAAGTTAGGTACGTCGAGATAGCCGTAGAAATCGAACCAGTCTTTCTTCGCAAACGCTTCATATTCAAGATAAACGTCGTTGTTGAACTGCGGTCCGAAACGCGTGTGGTAGCTGCCTACCACGTTTACGCTCTGATGCCACCAGTCGGAGAGATACTGCGGATCGCTTTCAGCAGCCTGCGCAGCACCACTCAATGAACATGCCAGCACGGCACCTGCTACCAACGTTTTAAATTTCATTATTATCAGCCACATGCTTTTGACCGCCGCACAGCAGACGCAGTCAGGGAGAAATCGGTCCCTTGATGGGAATGAGGGTTTCACAGCAAATAACAGCCCGTTATTCAGCCCGCGTAGCGTGCCTGTAACAGATCGATAGAAAATAGATTTTGCTCACGTTTGTCAAAAAGTGTTGCATCACAATTCAGCTAAAATGTGATGCGCTTCACAATAATGGCTGGGATCGAACGGAACCAGGCAACCGTTTACGTTGTCTGGTTCGTCATCAAACGGGCGGGATCAGGGAAGGGTAACGCGAACCTGCAAACCACAAATAGTCCCCTGTGGCGTCAGACAATTGGAAAGAGCAACGTGAATCTGATGCTTCTGTGCGACGTTGCGCACGATGGATAACCCCAGCCCGCTGCCCTGGGCTTTAACGTCAGGCGAACGGGTAAAACGGTCAAACGCGCGTTCGATAAAGGATTCCGGCATGCCTGGCCCGTTATCGACAATATCGACCACGGTTTTACCTGCGACCCGATGCAGCAGCACATCGACCAGGCTGCCTTCCGGCGTGTGCAACATGGCGTTACCAATCAGGTTGTCGAACAGGCTGCGCAACTCGGAGCGGCTGGCCTGCAGACGGTACTGTGTCGAGCCATTGAAGCCGATATCGATGCCGCGTTTATCCGCCACCACCATCAGCTGCTCAATGCTCTCTTTCAGTAGATCTTCCAGTTCAATATGCTCAACGCTGGCCACCACGCTCTGGTCATCCTGCCGTGAGACATTGAGTAACTGCGTGACCAAATGACGGGTGCGCGTGACGCCCGCTTCCAGCTGGCTGAACTGCCGACTCGCTTCACCTGGCTGGATATGCTGACGCAGATTTTCCAGCTGCAACGTCACCGCCGTCACCGGCGTGCGCAGCTCATGCGCGGCATCTTCCAGGAACTGACGCTGTGATGACCAGGCCTCACGCAGCTTACTCAGCAGTGAGTTGTAGGCGGCCACCAGCGGCAGGATCTCATCCGGCAAGCCTTCGGGTGAGACATTGTGCGGATGATGCGTCTCCTGCGCTGCAATCTGACGCGAAGCGACCTGCAGATCCCGGGTGATCTTGCGCACCACCAGCCAGATCACCAGCAGTGACAGCGGCATCATCAGGATCATCGGAATGATTGCTGACAGCGCCCGTTTGACCATTGAGGCTTTCATGTAGCTGAGGTTGTGCATCACCTGAATCGTTTTGATCTCGCTGCCAGGTAAGCCGGGCCGGGTATAGATGCGCCATTCACAGTCGTCGCACTGACCCACATGCACGTCGCGATAACCGCGCTGATTTTGCAGCGGGGCCTGCAGCTCCGGCCATGAGCTGGCACGTAACTGACCCTTAACGTCCCACAACTGCACCACAAAGGCGCTTTTCGCCTTGTCAGGCGCGATAAGCATCGGCATCAGGGCAGGCATCTGTTTATTGGTGGACCAGGCATCAGCGATTTTCGCCAACTGATCGTCCTTCATTGTGCCGACCATATCGCCGTAACAGCTAAAGAAATACCAGGTGACGCCGCCGATCATCAGCAGATGAATAATCAGCAGCGTAGAGAGTAATTTGTTGCGTAATGAGCGCATAAAGGTAAAGGGTTTCATATTGCCGGAACCCGCCAGCCCAGCCCGCGCACGTTGCGGATCACGTCGTTATCCAGCTTGCGACGCATCCCATGAATCAGAACATCCACCGCGTTGCTGCTGACTTCATCGCCCCAGCCATAGATGCGGTTTTCCAGTTGCTCACGCGACAGAATTGCCCCCGGCCGCTCCAGTAAGGCGTAGAGCAGGGCATATTCCCGCGCCGTAAGCTGCTCGCGCTGGCCTTTGTAGAGCACTTCACGGGTCATCATATCCAGCTGGACATCGCCGCTGCCCAGCACCGAGTCTGCTGCGCCGTGGCTGCGTCGCGTAATGGCACGCATCCGGGCCATGACTTCCTGGAGATCGAACGGTTTAAGCAGGTAGTCGTCCGCACCACTGTCGAGTCCCTGTATCCGCTGCGCCACCGTGTCGCGTGCAGTAAGAATCAGCACCGGCGTCGCGTCGCCGCGTGCGCGTGCGCGACGCAGAACCTGCAGGCCATCATCGCGGGGTAAGCCGAGATCGAGCAGCACGCAGCTGTAGCCGCCTTCATTCCAGGCATTCCGGGCATAGACGCCATCGCGCACCCAATCCACCGACCAGCCCGCGCCCTGCAGTGCCTGCTGCAGGTTCGCGCCGATCATTTCATCATCTTCAACCAACAACACGCGCATGGCTGATCTCCTTCATAAAGATAAGAGAGAGTTTACTCACCAATTGTTAGGCCAGAATTATCCGCCTTCATACTTCGCGCTGTGGCGGCGTTGGCTGTTTTGCTCGCCGCTGTCACGGCCTTGTGTCAGCTTCTGAGGATCCGCGCATACAGCATGAATTATTTTGGCGGACAATCGTCATAGCTTGCTCTGAAATGGCTCTTATCGCCCCATTCCAGCCGTTGCTAATTCTGCGCTAATTTTCTGCTAATTAAGGGATAAATTTAGGCAGGTAGAGTGGCTCCACTGCACATCAGCATCAACAGGAGGAACCATGAATCAGCGCGAGTTTATTCGGAGTTTGCTGGACTGGATAGAGAACAACTTAGGACACGATCTGCATCTGGATGAGGTGGCGCGCCGCTCGGGCTATTCGCGCTGGCATCTGCAACGCCTGTTTCGTCAACACACCGGCTTTTCACTGGCAGAATATATCCGTCAGCGCCGCTTAACCGAGTCTGCGCTCACCTTGTTAAGCAGCAATGAAGCGATACTGCAGGTGGCGATGAACTACGGTTTCGATACCCAGCAGGCCTATACCCGCACCTTTAAAAACTATTTCATGATGACGCCGGGCCAGCTACGCCGTCAGCGTCGCGTCGAGCCGGATCGGCTGCTGTTTCCGCTGGCGATGGCCAGCTGATGCCTGATAAGACCTTCCCGTCACAGCCTGCGGACGGGAAGGTCGGCCCGCGCTCTGCGTCTCTCTCCTCCTGCTCTTCACCTCACCTCACCTGTTTTGACCCCGCCCGGACGTGTTAGGTTGTTGCCAGCATCCCTTTTACTGTCGGAGTCGGGAAACATGGAAAACGGCGCGAATTTAACCGCCATGTTGGTATTTGCACGGGTGGTGGAATTACAGAGTTTCAGTGAGGCGGCACGCGTGCTCGGCTGGTCCAAATCCCATGTCAGCCGGGAGATCGCCCGGCTGGAGCTAAGGCTCGGTATCCGGCTGCTCCAGCGCACCACCCGGCGGCTGGCGCTGACTGAGCTGGGCCAGGCGTACTATCCCTACTGTGTGCGGATGCTGGCTGAAGTGCAGCGCGCCGACGCCTTTGTGCAGCAACTGCATCAGCAGCCCGCCGGCCATGTCAGGCTACAGGCTCCGGTCACCTTTGGCGGCCAATGCGTGGTCCCTGTCCTTAATCGTTTTCTGCGGCGCCATCTGCATATCAACGTCGATCTCGATCTTACCGATCGCAATCATGATCGGCTGGACGAACAGGTGGATCTGGCGATTGTGATTCGATCCCGAGCGCCGCAGCACGGCAATTTCCGGGCCCTGAGCGATATCGAATGGGGACTCTATGCGGCGCCGGCTTACCTGTCACAGCGACCCGCTATTACCCATCCTGAGATGTTGCCGCGCCACGATCTGCTGCTGTTCCATGGTCCGGCACACACCGCCGCGCTGCCGTTCCGCCGTGATAAACAGCGGCTGGCACTGGACGTGCGCAGCCGCTTTCGTGCGAACAACAGTATGGCGTTGCTTAATGCGGCACTGGCAGGGAGCGGCATCGCCTATCTGCCTTCTTATATGGCGCAGGAGGCGATGACGCGCGGTGATATTCAGCAACTGCTGCCGGAGTGGCAGATGGATCGTCTGCAAAGCTACCTGCTGCTGCACGACAAGCCTGAAACGGCGTCGCCGGTGACGCTGCTGTGCGATGCACTGGTGGCGGCGCTGAATCCAGTCTGATTGTTGCTCACTGACAACAATCTGCGCCACAGAGTAACTATTCCATCGTGACTGTTGTTACTTCGCCACGCCGGTTAGCCTGTATCCCTGATCTTTTACCGGACATCACCATGCAACAGTCATCCGAAACCGCAGAGTTTCAGCACTGGAGGCGTAACTTAGCGGTCTGCGTCGTCGGCTCTTTTACCACTATCGTAGCGATGACGCTGCTGCTGCCGTTTCTGCCGCTCTATGTGCAGCAACTGGGCGTTGAGCAGCCCGCCGCCATCGCCCGCTGGTCCGGCCTTGCCTATGGCGCGACTTTTTTCAGCGCCGCGCTGACGGCACCGCTGTGGGGCAGGCTGGCTGACCGTTATGGTCGTAAGCTGATGCTGATTCGGGCCAGTCTCGGGATGGCGATTGCGATGTCGCTGATAGGCATGGCCACCGCGCCGTGGCAACTGGTGGCGCTGCGCCTGCTGGCGGGGCTGCTGGGCGGCTACGCGTCGGGATCGACCATTCTGGTGGCGGCGCAAACACCAAAAGCGCAGACCGGCTGGGCGCTGGGCATGTTGTCCTCCGGCATTATGGCGGGCAACGTGGTCGGGCCGCTGCTGGGTGGTGTGCTACCGCCGCTGATCGGTATTCGACAGACATTCTGGCTGACCGGCGCGGTGATTTTTCTTGCCTTCCTCGCCACCACCTTTTTACTTCAAGAGCAGCCGCGTGTTGCCACGATGTCGCGCGCCAGCCAGCAACAGCATTCCGCAGACCAGCCGGTCAATCACACGCTGGTGCGGCTGATGTGGCTCTCTGGCATGTTGCTGATCTTCGCCAGCATGTCGATTGAGCCGATTATTACGCTTTACGTCGGCGAGTTTGTGCAGGGCGACCATCAGGTCACCCTGATGGCCGGACTGGTGATGTCCGTTGCGGCGCTGGGCACGGTCCTGGCGGCTCCCCGACTGGGTCGGCTGGCCGATCGGGTCGGTCACGGGCGGGTGCTGACCGGTGGTTTACTGGTAAGCGGGCTGCTGCTGATTCCCCAGGCATTTATCACAGCGGCCTGGCAACTGGTGCTGTTGCGTTTTCTGATGGGAATGGCGCTGGGCGGTTTGATGCCGTGCATCACGGCGATCATTCGTCATAACGTGCCGGGTTCACAGGTCGGTCGGATGCTGGGATATTCGACGTCGGCGCAATATATCGGCCAGGTCAGCGGCCCGCTGTTCGGTGGGCTGGTCGGCGGCGCGTTCGGGATGCGTCCGGTATTTCTGGCAACCTGCGTAGTGATGCTATTTTGCGCGTGGCTCAACTGGCGCGGGATGAAAAAGTAGCGCGATCAAAAAAGGCGGACCCGAGTCCGCCTTAGGTTACTTACAGATGCGTGAATTACTTCTGGTCTGGCAGCGCGTAGGCAATGACATAATCGCCCAGTTTGGTACCAAACGATCCGTGACCACCCGCCGCGATGACAACGTACTGCTTGCCATCCACTTCATAGGTCATCGGTGTCGCCTGGCCGCCGGCTGGCAGACGTGCCTGCCATAACAGCTCGCCGGTATCGGTGCTGTAAGCACGCAGGTAGTTATCTGCGGTCGCACCAATGAAGAACACCTTACCCGCGGTGGTGACAGGGCCACCCAGCATCGGCATACCCATTTTGAACGGCAGCGGAACCGGTGCGCTATCGCGAACGGTACCGATACGCTGTTTCCACACCACGTTGTTGGTCTTCAGATCCACCGCGGAGATGTAACCCCAGGCAGGCTGTTTACATGGCAGACCAAACGGTGACAGGAACGGGTTCAGCTCGACGCCATACGGCACGCCATACTGTGGCTGAATACCGGTTTCCGTACCTGAACCACCCTCAGCACCTTTCGGCGGCTCAATCGGGTTGCCCGTGCCACGTGGGATCAGCTTAGAGACAAACGGCAGCGCCATCGGGTTTGCAATCGCGATCTGACGATGAGGATCGACAGCGATGCCGCCCCATTCGAACATACCGAGATTACCCGGGAACACCAGTGTACCTTGCTCAGATGGCGGGGTGAACGGACCTTCATAGCGCAGGCGCTTGAAGATCACGCGGCACACCAGTTGGTCAAACATCGTCGCGCCCCACATATCCTTGTCCGTGAGATTCTGCTCAGGACGGAAGGTCAGCTCAGAGTAGGGCTGAGTGGCGGCAACGTGATCGCCTTTCGCGGCACCCTGTGGCACTGGCGTTTCTGGCGCAGGCACCACAGGTTTGCCGGTGCGGCGATCCAGTACAAAGATGTTGCCGGTTTTCGCTGGCGCATAGACAACCGGTACGGTGTTGCCATCTTTGTCGGTGATGTCAGCCAGCGTCGGCTGCGACGGCAGATCCATATCCCACAGGTCGTGATGCACCGTCTGATAAGACCAGACCAGTTTACCGGTGGTGGCATTCAGGGCCAGTACGCTGCTTGCATAACGCTCCTGCTCTGGTGTGCGGTTGCCGCCCCAGATATCCGGTGTGGTCACGCCCATTGGCAGGTAAACGGTATCCAGTTTTGGATCGTATACTGCCGGTGCCCATGAGTTCGGCGAGTTCATGGTGAAGGTGTGTTCATCAGCCGGAATGGCATTAGGATCTTTCGCGCCTGGATCGAACACCCACAGCAGTTTGCCGGTATTTACATCAAAGCCACGAATCACGCCTGACGGCTCGCGGGTTGAATAGTTATCGGTAACCGCACCCGCCATCACGATGGTGGTGTTGGTAATCACCGGCGGTGAGGTCGGCTCATACTGACCTGCAGTAGTCACAGGCTGTTTGTGTTGCAGATCCAGCTCGCCATTGACGCCAAATGCCGGGCAACGTTCGCCGGTCTCTGCGTCCAGGGCAAACAGTCGACCATCGTTGACCGGCAGATAGATACGACGTGAGCAGAGAGCAGGCTGACTGTTTGCCGCATCGGCCGCTGCCGGCACTTCGTGGTAAGAAACACCGCGACAGGTGACATGCTGGAACGTCGGGTTGACCTTCATGCCCGGATCAAACTTCCACTTCTGCTTACCCGTAGCCGCATCCAGTGCAAACAGGATCTGATGTGGCGAACAGAGGTAAAGCGTATCGCGGATTTTAATCGGCGTGACTTCGTCGGTGATTTCACCCGGATCGTTAGGGGTTTTCATGTCACCAGTCTGGAATTGCCAGGCAACCTGCAACTCTTTCACATTCTGGTGGTTAATCTGCTTTAGCGGAGAGAAGCGGGTTCCCTGCTGATCGCGCGCATAAGCGGGCCAGTCAGCATCCGGGATGTCGCTCAGTGGCGCAGCCTGCGGGGCGTTGTCAGCCGTTTCGGGTACTGAACCGTTTTTCACCTGCGGATCGTTAAATACTGCATAGGTCAGCACAATAGCACTGGCAATCAGTGCTACAGCCATGCTACCCAGCGCGATTTTGCTGCCCACGTTGAAGCTGCGATAAACAAACGGCAGGATCAGCCAGACACCGAAGATCACCAGCACATCGGTGCGCGGTGCCAGTGCCCAGAAGTCGGTACCCACTTCCCATACACCCCATATCAGGGTGCCGATCAGCAGCAGCGCATAGAGAACCAGCGCGGTGCTTTTACGCCGGGAAAGCAGATAAGCGGTGATAAGCATAACCACACCGCCGAAAACGTAATACCTGGAACCACCAATAGCGGCTAACCAGCCGCCGCCAATCAGCATAAACGCGCCCGTCAGTACTGTGAACAGTACTGTCAGGAAACGAATTACGCCAAACGATGAGGAGTTTTTCCCCATAATATCGACCTCGTTTCGTTGCCATAAAACACACGAAAACAGCCAGATAGGCTGTTTTCAGTTATCAAGTACAAATGATTAAGGGTGTTCTTGAGTATCTCTTCCGTTAAGACAGACAGTCCCTTTGTGTTAAATGTTATAGCAAAATTAGATCGAGGTTTGATTTTTTTAGCTTAAAGCGCTTAACAACTGGAGTAATACGACATTTTATAAGGGATTAAAGGACGTTAAGCGCACCGCCGTGTGCCCTTAACGTCGGAAGGCAGAATTTGTGAATCAACAGCTAATAAGATCGCCATCCGAGCGTTGCTGTTGCCAGCCGGTGATATTTATCTCACCAAACTGCTCAGCGGTTAAAGGCGGCGTATGACTTCTTACGATTACTTCTGCACCTTTTTCACGAAAGGTCGCCATAAAAAAAGGGAAGGTAAATTTTTCATAATTATCATTAAAGAACGATTCGGTTAAAACAATTCCTGAGAAAGGAAAGGATTCCAGCAGTCGCCAGTCGGCACCTGGCGGCGCAAAATCATAAAGCCAGAAATCAAATTTCTTTGTTAATTCAAGCAGTGACGTACTGTGTGCAGCCAGACTGGAATAATTAATCCCAACACGGATACGCGCATTCTGTAAATGCGACCAGGCGTCCGGAACCGCGATCATTCCACGTAATCGAATATCTTCAACCGGAATAATCATTAATGCTGCTTCAGTAGCAATTTGGTTGTGCAATGAAATGATGTTGTTTGTATTAAGTATATTACCGCTATCGGGGTTTTGCTGAAGATAAGGCACGCTATAGCAAATGCCAGTGACATTACGCTTAACATGATGGATGGGTTCAGTAACATAGGGGTTATATAAACTGTTTTTCATTATCTCTGTGAAATGCAATAAAAAAGGATTTGTTGATAATTAATCATATAAAAAGTCGCATTTTTTTAAACGCGTGAATAAATATAGATCATCTGCTTAATTCAAAGCATCCTTTTGTTGCCTGAGAAAGTAAATAAACCTATTAGCAAAGAGAAGATAATTACTTTGGCATCTGATAATGTGCTGAAATATATTCAATGCCAGGGACCAATAGGCTGGTAATAATCAGGAGGGGGCTGAGACGCCTTCGCCGGACAGGGGGACGGTTTGTCGTACAGGGAGGCAGGGCGGGAGCCGCAGGTATTCAGGTCTCAATCAGTCTGTTAACGTAGAGTCATCAACAATCACACCAATAACACCGCGCAACGACGCGGGTTTCCTCACCTGATTTGGGATAAGACATGGGATTTATGGCATCGACGGCGGAAGAGTCGCTGTGGCGACATCGGACATTTGTCGCCTTCTGGCTGGCGCGTACCTGCTCATCATTTGGTTTTCAGATGTTCTCGGTGGCGATCAGCTGGCAGATCTATGCGTTGACCAACAGCGCAATGGCGTTAGGGATGATTGGCCTGATGCAGTTTCTGCCGTCAGTATTGCTGGCGCTGCCTGCGGGTCATCTGGCAGATCAATATGACCGGCGGCGCATTGTGCTGTTGGGTCAGTTGGTGGAATTTGCCGCACTGCTGGCATTAGCGGTGCTTACCTTATTCCATCACGCCGATAAGACCGCCCTGTGGGGGCTGGTGTTTATGATTGCGGTGGCGAAGGCGCTGGAGTGGCCCGCGATGTCCTCGATGTTGCCGTCGCTGGTGCCGCCCTCAATTCTGGCGCGTGCCATGGCGATGAATTCGGTGGGCGGTCAGGCGGCGGTGATTGTCGGGCCGACGATGGGCGGGCTGCTTTACGTCGCCGGACCGCATGTAGTGTATGGCGTTTCCGGGCTGTTTTATTTGATTTCGCTGACGCTGGTGAGTCTGCTGCGCTATGCGCGACCGGTGCAGACCCGACTGCCAATGAGCATGAAAAATCTGTTTGCCGGGATTCACTTTATCCGCGAGCGCAAAGATGTGCTTGGCGTGATTTCGCTTGATCTGTTCGCGGTGTTGTTGGGCGGCGCGACGGCGCTGCTGCCGATTTTTGCCAAAGATATTCTGCATACCGGGCCGTGGGGATTGGGGATGCTGCGCGGCGCCCCGTCGGTAGGTGCATTGCTGGTGGGCGTGTGGCTGAGCCGTCACAAGCTGGAAAAGCATGTCGGGATGATTATGTTCGGGGCGGTGGCGGGCTTTGGCGTTGCCACGCTGGTGTTCGCGCTCTCCACGCAGCTATGGCTGTCGCTGGTGGCGCTCTGTGCGCTGGGTGGCTTTGATATGGTGAGTATGGTGATTCGGGGTGCGCTGGTGCAGCTGGATACACCGGATACCCTGCGCGGGCGGGTGAATGCGGTTAACGCTATTTTTATTAATACGTCGAATCAGCTGGGTGAGTTTGAGTCGGGGCTGCTGGCGGCCTGGCTGGGCGCGGCGCCTGCGGCGGCAATTGGCGGCATCGGCACGCTGGTTGTGGTGGCGATGTGGATGAAGTTGTTTCCGCATCTGCGGCGGCGTCAGAAACTGGAGAATGAGGTTGATGTGGTTTAGAACTGGCGTTGGGGTTGGTTGGGGCGAACGGGTCTGAACCTGGAGCAGGCTCAGAGGCATTCGCCTTTCGCAAAGACGCAAAATCGCCCTCTAAGGCAAGGCTTAGCGCGGGCGATTACGCACCTCATCCCTGAGGTGCGCCCGTAGCCGGGCCAACGTTGCTTTGCGCCAGGCGTATGTACCCCTCGCTTTGAGTAGGTAAGCGACCGGAACCTGCGGAGCGGTGGGTTAGGGAGCGGTTATTGAGTGGGCGCTGGAATAGGTTTCCCGAGCCAGCGTAACATTAATATTGAAACTGGCCCGAAGGCCAGTTCAGGAAGCGACCAGTCATACTGCCATTTTAATCCCGGCGTCGGCAGGGGAGGCCGACCCACAGGCTGGAGCCATCAGGCCCCGGTTTTTCCCAGGTTGGCGTCAAATGTTAGCCAGCTTTCACGCATGTCCACTACGCTGCGGGTTTTGCGCGCCTCATCGATTTTAATGGCGGTGAGGCCCGCTTCCAGCGCGTCCACTACTGAAACTTTCAGCGGTGTTCCCTGATTAATATGTTTAACGATCTCTTCTGCCATCAGCGCATCTGCGCCGTAATGGCCGTCATAAGCATTACCGCTGTAGGCGGTATCGACCTCTTTCTCACCGCTACGCGCGTTATGTACGCGGAAGTAGTTACGCACGAAGTCGCCTTCCGCCATGCCGTCGGTGCCCATCACACAGAAACGGCGGAACTCATCTGGCACATTCAGGTTGGCGTGGAAGGCGAGCGTCGCGCCGGCTTCGTACTCAATCAGGGCTGTCTGGTAGTCGACAATATCGGCATCGCTGTCGAACACCGCATCGGTGCTCGACCAGCCGCTGGGTTTTACATGATAGAGCTCTGAGTCAGCGGTAATAGCACCCTGCGGCGCATGAGCGGGGGTAAAGGATTTTCGGCCACCAAAGCTTGCGACGCGGATCGGGCGCTGTTGTAACAGGCCCTGATAGAGATCAATGTCGTGGCAGCACTTTTCCAGAATGTAGGGACCGGCATATTTCTCCAGACGTCGCCAGTCGCGCTGGAAGAACGCGCCGTGATAAGGCTTGATATGTTCTGTCGCCTCAATCGAGGTGATCTCACCCAGTTGGCCAGCATCGCGCGCCGCCAGCAGATCGTGATAAAGCGGTGAATAGCGTAGCACCAGACCGACCAGAATGCGTGCCTCGCCATACTGACGCACCAGCTTCGCCATCTCCATGGTCTGCTCTTCATTGATCACCACCGGCTTTTCGGTAAACACCGTGTAACCCGCCGCCAGCGCCTGACCTACATGCTCCAGATGCAGAAAGTTGGGTGATCCAACCAGCACCACATCCATGCCGCCCTGCTCCAGCAGGGCGTCGATGGATGCAAAGGCGTGGCCGGGGGCGATACCAAAGCTGTGCAGATTAGGCAGTCCGGCTGGGGCCGGGTCGTAATAACCCACTACCGAGAAGGCGTCGTCGGCGTTGCTGAACTCTTTGATCACGTGGGACAGACGAAAGCCGAGACCGATAATGCCTACTTTCATGTTAAACCCCTGCTCCTGAAATCGGATGATGCATAGCCCGCCGGTGATCGGACACGGCTGTTGATAATCTGACCATCAACTTATTACGACAGAAAAACTAATGTCAATAACGCACACCGCGTTTTGCGGAGCGCTTTTTGTTATCATCATGTAAATTAAATAAAAATGTCGATATGTTTTTGCCATATTTATTTGTTATTGCGATTTAAGTTTTTTTATCCTATCGTTCGCTCATTAGGGCTATAACCCAAAATCGGGAAGGAAGCGCGTGCAACCACACTATCTCCTGGGCATTGATGGCGGCGGTACACAGTGTCGCGCGCGGTTGACCAACCTGCAGGGTCGCGTGCTGGCGGAAGCCTCCGGCGGCCCTGCCAACGTCTGGTCAGACTATGACGCGGCGCTAATCTGCGTCGGGCAATTGATTGATCGGGTCTTGTCACAGGCGGGATTAGCGCCGGAGACGTTAGCGCAAATCGCGCTGGTCGCTGGATTAGCCGGTGCGAATGTCGCCTCAGTTCAGGCGCGGCTCGCCAGCTGGCAGCCCGCCTGCGCAGCATTACAGGTGATCAGCGATGTCGAGATCGCCTGTGCGGGCGCGCACAGCGGCGCACCTGGTGCTGTTTTCATCATCGGCACTGGCAGTCAGGGAGCCGCCTGGGATGGCGAACGTTTTACACTGCTTGGCGGCTGGGGCTTTGCCTTGTCTGACCAGGGATCGGGCGCTGAACTGGGCCGTCGTGCGCTGCGCCTGGCGCTGCTGGCCCATGAGGCGATTATTTCGCAGAGTGCATTTACCCGGCAGTTGATGGCACAGTTCAACGACAGCCCGGAAGCCATGCTGCTCTGGACGCGCTCAGCCACCCCTGCAGACTGGGCCCGCATGGTGCCCCAGGTTTTTGCGGCCGCCGACGCGGGCGATCGTCACGCACAGGATCTGCTGCAACAGACCGCAGCCGATGTCGGCCTGATGGTACGCCGTCTGATTGCGTTAAGCCGTGGATCTGTGGCGCTGATGGGCGGGCTGGCCAAACCGATTCAGCGCTGGCTGGATGACGATATTCAGGCCCGGCTGATGACGCCGCAGGGCGATGCCCTGAGCGGGGCGCTGATACTTGCGCAGCAACTGACGCCTGTCCGATTACCGATCTGAAGCTGGCCGAGCCTTCTCAGCCAGATAACCCGAGGAATTTATGACCGCTCCCAACGTAACCGCGCGCATTCTGCGGTTGATTGTTGAAAATGCGCCGATCAGCCAGTCAGACCTGAAAGTTCGCAGCGGACTGAGCATGTCGACCGTATCGCAGGCGACAAATCGCCTGCTGGCGCAGGAGATTGTGCAGGAGCTGGGGCTGCGTCGCGTGTCGATGGGGCGGCCAAAAACCTTGCTTGGCCTGAATGCCGATCGCGCCAGCGTGATTGGCATTCAGCTCAATGCGGAACGTAACCTGATCGTCATGACCGATCTCAGCGGCAATTTGCTGGGCGAACAGCAGATGCCGAAAGGCACGCTGACGCCGCGCCAGCTCGGCGATGCGCTGGCCAAGTTCCTGCGCGGTGTTGAGGAGAAGCGGGTCGGGGCGATTGGCCTGGCCCTGTCAGGTCTGGTCGATGCCGAAAACGGCTACTGCATCCGCTCCAAAGTGCTCGACTGGGATAACGTCCCGATTGCGCGCCTGCTGGAAGAACGCTTCTCGCTGCCGGTCTTTATTGAGAATGACGCCAACGCCATGGCAATGGCGGCGCTGGTGTTTGGTCAGCTCGGTAATGCCCAGTCAGCGGTGATCGCCACCTACGGCAAAGGGATCGGAGCGGGCATCATTCTTAATCGTCAGCTCTACCGCGGTCGTCACGGCAAAGCGGGGGAGATTGGTAACGGGCTGGTGGGTGACGGCTCACGGCGGCTGCTGGAGGATGTCGCCTCATCGCGCGCTATTCTGCAGCGGCTTGCGGAGCAGGAACCGGTTGAAGGGGTGACGTTGCAGGCGCTGGATCAGCGGCCAACGCCTGAAGTGCTGACGGTGCTGGAAGAGGCCGGACGTGAATTGGGGATTTCACTGGCGAACCTGTCGGTGGCCTTCGATCCGGATGTGGTTTATCTGGCGATGGAGCCGCATATGGCGTCACACATTTTGCTCGATCATATCACCCAGAGCTTCCAGGCCTATCGGCTTAAACTGACGCCACACATGACGCCGCTGCAGTTCCTGACGGAATCGAACCGCATGTGGGCGCTGGGCGCAGCGGGTTTTGCCGTCAACCGGCTGCTGGATTTGCTGGCGGCACAGGCCGATGAAGAGCCGGTTACCTGAGTTAACTCTTGAATAATAACGGGCGCCCCGGCGCCCGTTTGTGTTAGCGCAGACGAAGTCCCTGCTCATCAAACAGCAGGCAATGCGCGGCAGAAAAGCCCAGTTCAACCTGAGTACCCAAATCGCGCGTGGTCGCCTCACGCTCTTCTGCCACCAGCATCTGCTCACGCCCGATAGCCAGGTAGAGATAGTTGGTGTGGCCCAGCATCTCGCCATAGGCCAGCTCGCCGTGAAAGCGCTGTGCGTCTGGCGTCTGCGCGGCGGGCTGGAAATGCTCGGGACGAATGCCCAGCGTCACGGTCTGGCCCTCGCGGCAGTCGGCGGCGATTTTCAGCACCAGCCCCTCAATCTTCAGTTCCGGCACCCGCAATTGTACTTCGCCCTCGCCCGTAGCACTGATTTCCGCCCGCAGGAAGTTCATCTTTGGCGAACCGATAAAACCGGCGACAAACAGGTTATCCGGGTCATGATAGAGCGTCAGCGGCGCACCGACCTGCTCAATGCGGCCCTGATGCAGCACCACTATGCGGTCAGCCAGCGTCATCGCCTCCAGCTGATCGTGGGTGACATAGATCATGGTGTTGCCCAGTGAGGCGTGCAGCCGGGCAATCTCAATCCGCATCTGTAAACGCAGCTCTGCATCAAGGTTAGAGAGCGGCTCATCAAACAGGAAGAGACGCGGATGACGGATAATCGCCCGGCCAATCGCCACGCGCTGCCGCTGTCCGCCAGAGAGCGCACGCGGCAGGCGGTCAAGCAGTTCGGTGAGGTGCAGGCGGGCGGCCGTCCGGGCAATTGCCTGGTTGATCTCCGCTTTAGACTTTTTCATTACCTCCAGCGGATAGGCAAGGTTGCCGCGCACCGTCATGTTGGGGTAGAGCGCATAAGACTGAAACACCATGGCGATGCCGCGCTCGGTAGCGGGCTGCTGCGTCATGTCCTGCTCCTCAATCAGCAACTGTCCGCTGCTGATCTCCTCCAGCCCGGCGATCATCCGCAGCAGCGTCGATTTGCCGCAGCCGGATGGCCCGACAAACACCACAAATTCGCCGCTGTTGATCGTCAGATCGATGCCATGAATGACATTAACGTGTTCATAAGATTTCTTCACATTCTGCAAGCGCAGGCTGGTCATCGGCTACCTCACTCAGAGTAACTGGCCCATGTAGATGGCATTGCTGCGCAGAATGGGGGTAAATCCCATGCGCTGATAGAAAGCACAGACCTGCTCGTTCTGCAGGCTGACGCCAAGATGGACACCGCTGACACCGGCGGCACGCAGCGCCGCCAGCTCATGTTCAATCATCCGTTTACCCCAACCGCCTTTCTGTGCCGCTGGCAGCAGATTGATGTGCAGATGCGCGGGCCACTGTGTCACCAGGGTTTCAGCGGCCTGCTCAGGCTGGCGTATTGCGTCGAGCACTTTGCTGTCGAGGGGGGCGCTGGCACTGCGCTGATGATATTTCTCCTGCAGCGGCGGCCACCATTCGGCCTGAAGCTGTGTTTCAAATGCACGGGTATCGGGTGCCGCAACCACGTAACCCTGCACCTCACCGTCCCGCTCCAGCACAAAAGCAAAGTCAGGTGCGAAACGCGCATAGGGCACGGCAAAACGCTGGCCGGGATAGTCAGGATCGGAGTAGAGCGCGCGGGCATCGCCGCCCGCATCCGCTGTTTCCAGGCAGATGCGGTAGAGCGCCGGATAGTCCGCCGGGGTGGCCGGACGAATGACACCTTGATTCGCCATGGTGAATTCTCGTGAGTGAGTGAACGGGTCAGGGAGTGAACAGGTCCGCAGATGAAAGTTACGTTAATGAAAGTGGACTTAGTTTTCAAGATAGAATAATTACCTTATCGCACTAACGCAGGTGGTTCGGCAACGTTTACCGGCATCAGGATGCTCAACTGTGGAGGCCAGCACGCCCGTAACGCGGCGGTTGGTTGCATTTTTACGGGTGTTCAAAAGAGATAAGTGTGAGCGTGATAGGATTTTCATATGTTTTATCAGGGCGTTATTTTGCGATTATCGTACGGGTATCTCCTGCTTCAGAAAAAGCCGCTGGCGGCGTGCCGACCCGGTTAATAGCGTAAAAGCCAGCGCGGTGTGCTGAAATTCACGCCATGTCGCTGTTTATTTGCGCAGGCTCACAGCGTTGCAATTCCCCAGGCAGGCTGTTTGACTTTATTTTTCTATTAAAGTAAGTATGGGTGAGTGTCTTTGTGTGCGGCTGCAGCCTGCAGGATGTCAGGCGGTGAGAAGAAAGGATGCCGATCCTGGTCTGAAGAAGGTGAGCATAATGTCTGTTTCCTCCGTTTGTTCGTTCCGAATTCGCAATGTGGGTCGGCTGCTGGCAGCGGGCCTGCTGGCGGGCAGCGTCTCGCATACTGCCCACGCCGCCGTCACCCTGAATGAGTGGGACATCTACAACTATCCGCAGCAGACTGCCGCGGTGGATGAAGGAATTAAAGAGTTTTCACAGCAAAATCCTGGCATCGTAATTAACCGCTCGGTTCACTCTTTTGAAGATACGCGCATTCCGCTAAAGCTGGCGCTGACCGCCGGTGATGGCCCGCAAATCGCCCAGGTGAACCAGGGCGGTGGCGATATGGGCTCGCTGGTTAAAGATAAGCTATTGCTGCCGCTCGACAGCTATGCGGCCAGCAACGGCTGGACCACCCGCTTTCCGGACTCGATTCTGAAACGTAACCGCTGGTCAGACAGCGGCGAGTTCGGCAGCGGCAAACTCTACGGCGTCGCCAGCCTGGGCGAAATGGTCGGGCTCTATTACAACAAAGCGCTGCTGGATAAAGCGGGCATCGCGGTGCCGAAAACGCTGGCCGAGCTGGAAAGTGCCATGGCGAAGCTGAAGCAGCAGGGCACCGCGCCGATGATGCTGGGCCTGCTGGATGGCAACATGGGCCAGCAGCTGCTCAGCACCCTGTGGCAGGCGCAGATTGAGAGCCACGACCGCAAGACGCTGGATAATCTGATTTACGATGTGGGCGGCACCTTCAAAGACAGCAAGCTGGTCAACGCCGCCACCATGATGAAGAGCTGGACCGACAAAGGATACTTCTTCCCTGGCTTCCAGGGCATCGGTCACGACGACGCGGCGACACTGTTCCAGAACGGCCAGGCGGCTTTCCTGGTCAGCGGCACCTGGTATCTCGGCCAGTTTAAAGACAACAAGGATATTCACTTTGCCGCAATGCCTGCCGGTGAAGGCGTGAAGCAGCCGCTAATGGTGGGCGGAACCGATCTGGCGTTCTCGATTACCAGCACCGCCAAAGGCCAGGATCAGCAGGAAGGCGCGGCGAAGTTCATCAACTATATGGTCTCGGATGCCATGGCGAACCGCTGGCTTAAAGTGGGCTTCCTGCCGGCCAGCACCAACAAAGCGGCCAGAATGCCGGCGGATAATCCACTGCTGGCGGAGGCGTATCAGGTCTGGCTTACGCTCAATGACTACGATGGTCTGGGCCATTATGTAGACTGGGCAACACCGACCATGAATGCCGAGCTGAATCAGAACGTCCAGCTGCTGCTGGCGGGTCGTCAGACCGCCGACCAGATGGTGGTGAATTTTGATAACAACTATCAGCGTTACCTGAAAACCCTGAAGCATTAAGCCGGGGGTCCGGCGAACAGCCGGGCCTGAGCATCGTTCTGAACCACGAGTCGGGTTATGTTGAATTTAAGCGGCTGGCGTAATTTTCTCTATGTTCTGCCTGCGGTGCTGGTCTATGCAGCGTTTTTGCTGTTCCCGCTGCTGGCTTCGCTAGGCATCAGTTTTACCGAATGGGACGGCACCTCGCTGCCGGTGTTTAGCGGCGTCAGCAATTATCTGCGGATGTTCAGCGATCCGGTGTTCTGGATTGCGCTGGGTAATAACGCCATCCTGATGCTGTTCTATACCCTGTTGCCGATTGGCGTCGGCCTGCTGCTCTGCAGCTTCCTTTATGACACGCGCAACAACAGCGAACGCAGCGTGCTGCGCATTCTCTTTTTCCTGCCCTACATCATGCCAATGGCGGTACTGGGCGTGGTGTGGCGCTGGCTCTATAATCCGGCCTTTGGGCCGATCGACCAGATATTACGCGCGATGGGCCTGCCACAACTGGCGCTCTCCTGGCTGGGTGATTTCACCTGGGCGCTGCCCGCCGTGGGTCTGGTTGCCACCTGGTACTTCTTCGGCTTCTGTCTGGTGCTGTTTATGGCGGGCCTGCAGCGCATGGACCCGTCACTGCTGGAAGCCGCCGATCTGGATGGCTCGTCGCGTCGCCAGAAGTTTATGCGTATCACGCTGCCAGGCCTGCGGCCCGAGCTGCGGATTGCCCTGCTGTTGACGGTGATCGCCAGCCTGAAAGCCTTTGACCTGGTCTATGTGATGACCCAGGGCGGGCCGGGCACCTCCACCATGGTGACCAACATCTTTATGTATAAGCAGGGCTTTGACCTGCACTACTTTGGCTACGCCTCGTCGGTGGCGGTGTTCAGCATGATCATTGTTTTAGGGATTAACACTCTGATCCATCTGGCCTTGAAGGAGCGTTACTGATGCGAAGCACGCCGGTGATTTCACGCGCGCTGATCTGGATCGTGGCGCTGATGACGATTCTGCCGTTTCTGATGGCGCTGATGACCTCGTTTAAAACCCAGATGGAGCTGTTTCAGGGCGTCTTCACGCTGCCCGCCTCGCTGAATTTTAAAAACTATCTGACCGCCTGGCAGCAGGGACACTTCAACGTCTACTTCCTCAACTCCGTATTGGTGGTGATCCCGGTGGTGCTGTTCAGCGTGCTGCTGGGCATTCTGGCCGGATTCGGTTTTGCCTGGCTGAAGATCCCCGGTAAAAAAGTGATCGCCGCGTTGCTGGCGCTGGGGATGGTGCTGCCGAGTGAAGCCTTTATCATTCCGCTTTATCACGAGCTGCGCTGGATGGGGCTGACCAATACCTACCTGGCGCTGATCCTGCCGCAAATCGCCCTGTCGCTGCCCTTTACCACATTGATGATCGCCAGCGCGTTTCAGCAGGTGCCGAAAGAGCTGGTAGAAGCGGCGGTGATGGATGGCGCGTCACGCGTCAAAATTCTGTGGGGCATTCTGGTGCCCGCTATCTGGCCGACTCTGTCAACGCTGGGGCTGCTGCTGTTTATCTGGACCTGGAATGAGTTCCTGATCCCACTGATTCTGGTTAACAAGGATGAGCTGCGCACGCTGCCGATTGGCATGATGTTTTTCCAGAATAAAAACACCATCGACATTCCGGTATTGATGGCGGGCGCGATGATTGTGATTATGCCGCTAATCGTGGTGTTCCTGATTTTCCAGCGCAAGTTTATCAGCGGCGTCACCGAAGGGGCCGTGAAGTAATTTGTGAAGTTCCGCACGAAACGGCGCACTGGCGGCCAGACAAAGGTTTGCTGCGCCGTGTCGTGCTGCAATTCCACCTCCTCAATCCTGCGGGAGACGCATGATGCACCTTTCCCTTGCTGATTTTCACCCTGTCGCCGATGGCGAAACCCCGGACACGGCCGTGTTGCAACGCGCGATGGATCAGATTGCGGCGGCTGGCGGTGGCCGTCTGACGCTGCCTGCCGGACGTTATCGCAGCGGCTGCCTGAATCTACCTTCTGATTTTGAGCTGCACCTTGAAGCGGGTGCGGTGCTGATCGCCAGTCCGCGGCTGGCAGACTACCAGGCGGTGCAGGCACTCAGTTGTGCTGAGAAGTCCCACAACGTGCTGCTCTATGCGCTGGGCCAGCGCAATATCACCATCAGCGGCACCGGCCGCATCGATGGCGAGGGTGAAGCCTGGTTTGCCGCTGAGCGGGATGAGCAGGGCTATCGTCTGCCGCGTGCCGACCGGCCACGTATTATTGTGTTTGAAGATTGCGAACAGGTTACTCTCACCACCTTTACCATCGTGCAGGCGCCGATGTGGACGGTGCATCTGGTGAGCTGTCGCCATGTGCATATCGACCACCTCACCATCGACAACGCCATGACCATGCCGAATACCGATGCGCTCGACATCGACAGCTGCGAAGCGGTGTTTGTCAGCAACAGCTACCTCAGCGCCGCTGATGATGCCATCTGCATTAAAACCACCCACAAACCGGCCGCGCTGCGGCGTCCGGCCCGGCAGATTATGATCACCAACTGCCTGCTGCGCAGCTACAGCTGTGCCTTTAAAATCGGCACCGAGACCTGGGATGATGTGGAAGATGTCACGGTAACCGGCTGCACTATTTTTGATTCCAACCGGGGCATTGGCATTCTGTCGCGTGACGGCGGCGCGATGCGGCGTCTGCTGTTCAGCAATCTGACTTTTGCCTGCCACCATGCGCCACCCTGTCACTGGGGCAAAGCCGATCCGTTGCATATTTCGGTGCGCCGCCGTGATCCTGCTATCACACCTGGCATCGTGGAGCAGGTGCAATTCAGTAACCTCACTGGCGTGGCGGAAGGGGCGATTAACCTGTATGCGGCAGAACCGGGCTGGATACGCGATGTGGTGATCAGCCAGTTGCAGATGCGTCAGACGGTGGCGCAGGTTACACAGGGATACTACGATGTGCGGCCGCCCTGTAACCCGGACTCCCCGACCGGCATGGGGCTGGATAACGCCTACAAACTTGACCCGAAAACCGGCGAAGCTTTTGGCGTCGAGCGCTATCCCGGCGGGCTGCCGGGCCTGTTTGCGCGCGGGGTAGAGAACCTGCAACTGCACAGCCTGGTGATAACACGCCCGGAGCCGTTACCGCCAGGCTGGCATCCTGAGTGCGTGGTACAGTTATCAGACTAATTCACAGCGCGGCGGCGATGGCTGCACCGAGCTGTGCGGTGCTGGCGCTGCCGCCGAGGTCGCGCGTCAGATGCTGTCCCGCCGCCAGCGTGCGTTCAATCCCGTCTAACACCGCATCACCCGCCGCTTTGTAACCGAGGTGCTCCAGCATCATTGCCCCGCACCAGATCTGCCCGATGGGATTGGCGACACCTTTGCCAGCGATATCGGGCGCAGAACCGTGAACCGGCTCGAACAGGCTGGGGAACAGGCCTTCCGGGTTGATATTGGCGGAAGGCGCAATGCCGATGGTGCCAGTACAGGCCGGGCCGAGATCGGAGAGGATATCGCCAAACAGGTTGCTGGCCACCACCACATCAAACCAGTCGGGATGCAGCACGAAGTTGGCGGTGAGAATATCGATGTGATACTTATCGACGCGAATCGCCGGGAACTGGCTGGACATTGCTTCGACGCGGCTGTCCCAGTAAGGCATGGTGATGGCAATGCCGTTCGATTTGGTGGCGGAGGTCAGGTGTTTTTTCGGCCGACTCTGCGCCAGCTGATAAGCAAATTTCAGGATGCGATCGACGCCAGTGCGTGTCATCACCGTCTCCTGAATCACCACTTCACGGTCGGTGCCAGGGAACAGGGTGCCGCCGACGCTGGAGTATTCACCCTCGGTGTTTTCACGTACCACATAGAAATCAATATCGCCGGGCTGACGATTCGCCAGCGGCGCTTTGACGCCCGGCATCAGTCGCACCGGACGCAGATTGACGTATTGATCGAACTCCCGGCGGAACTGCAGCAGCGAGCCCCACAGTGACACGTGGTCGGGCACCACATCGGGCCAGCCAACCGCACCAAAGTAGATCGCATCAAAGGTTTTCAGCTGTGGGAACCAGTCGTCTGGCAGCATTTTGCCGTGCTGCTGCCAGTAGTCGGCGCTGGCGTAATCGAACCACTCCCAGCGCAGCGGAATGTTAAATTTCTCTGCGGCCGCATTCATTACACGGACGCCTTCCGGCATCACTTCTTTGCCGATGCCGTCGCCAGGTATCACGGCAATACGGTGGATTTTGTCAGTCACAGGGCACCTTTCCGGTTGATGTTCGAATTGTGTACGCAGTATAACTGTCGATTCCGGGGAAATAATGAGCCTGAAACGCAATCCAGTGTTGAATCAAAGTAGAGAATCCCGCACCTCAACCGATGACTTAGCCTTCTTTGTTCGCCTGGCCGCACTGGATAGCCTGACCGCGGCGGCGCGCGAACTGGGCCTGTCGCTGGCGGCGGTCAGCAAACGTCTGAGCCAACTGGAACAGCGGCTTGGTGTGCAACTCCTGCGGCGCACCACCCGACGACTGGAGCTGACGCCGGAAGGCCGCCGTTATCTGGCGGGTGGGCGTCCGTTGCTGGATCAGCTGGCGGCGCTGGAAGAGGCGGTTAGCGGTGAAACCGCTCAGCTGCGCGGCACACTTAATATCAATGCCTCATTGGGTTTTGGTCGTCGCCATATTGCGCCCTGCGTCTCGGCTTTTGCCGCGCTGCATCCGCAGCTCTCGCTGTCGCTGTCGCTCAGCAGCCAGCCGCTGAATTTTCTTGATGCGCACATGGATATTGATATTCGCGTCGGTGAACCGCCTGATTCACGGCTGGTGGCGCGCAAGCTACGTACCAATCCTCGCATTCTCTGCTGCTCACCCGCCTATGCCGCCCGGCATGGTCTGCCCGCCACGGTGCGTGATCTGGCGCAGCACAACTGCATTTTACTGCGCCAGCACGATAGCGATTTTACCCTGTGGCGACTAACCAGCGGTGAACAGAGCATCAATCAGAAAGTGCGCGGCAGCCTGATCACCAACGATGGTGAAGTGGCGATGCGGCTGGCGATGGATGGGCATGGCATTCTGCTGCGTTCCTGGTGGGACGCACAGCACAGTGTGGCGACGGGCGAACTGCTGACGGTGTTACCCGACTGGCAGGCACCCGATGGTGATATTTTTGCGGTCTGGCAGGCGCAGCGCCAGCTTCCGGCGCGCATTACCGCGTTTGTGGCTTTTCTGCAGAGCAATCTGCAATCGGTTGATTAGTCAGGCTTTAAAAGGCAGGTGCTGGCGCGGTCAGGCCCCAGCGGACAATAAATATACCGCATTAAGCTGAATCGGTTGCATCAGCATGCCGCTGCGTTTACAGCGTTTTAGCGGCTGCGTATGATTCTTATTCTTTTTATTTCCTGCCTGCCCTCTGCGTTGCGGCCAGCCGGGAGCAGCAGGCAGATAGGGGAGTTAAGTATGAAAGCGTTGTTCAGCCCGCGTACAGCGGCACTCACACTGGCGATGGTGACCACCTTCAGCCTGACCGCATGCCAGACGACGGCGAAAAAAGCGGATGCCAGTGCGCCGGTGGTGATGCAGCCCTCCAGCCCCGATAACCTGATTCAGCGCGAGCTGGGTGAAGGTTTGTATGAGATGGCCTATCTGCCAGCAAAAAACGCCCTCTATGTCGCCAGCGCACAGGGATTCAAAAATATCAGCGGCGGCATGATCTACCGTCTTGATGCCACCACGCTGCAAAGCACCGGCGCGGGGCACTTCGACCTGAAAAACGTTGGTCTGATCAGCGCGCCTGACGGCAGCGCACTCTACGCCACCAATACGCTGGATGGCGGTGTCTCTAAGATCGATCCTGATAACGGTAAGGTGCTGAAGCGCCTGATGTTTGACGATAAAAATGAGAAAGGATTGCCCGCTGGCACGCGCGAAATCTTTTTGCATGACGGGTTGCTCTATGTCGGCGGCACGGACGATCCGGGTGTGATC
>Ga0075019_10000018_pt1 | contig 112369 bp, 103 predicted proteins | sample ColStrG_CSR_2013_FD_71473 | JGI IMG/M metagenome (GOLD analysis project Ga0075019, IMG submission 71473) | Freshwater sediment microbial communities in response to fracking from Pennsylvania, USA - Cold Stream Run_MetaG_CSR_2013 | ecosystem: Environmental > Aquatic > Freshwater > Creek >...
CGTTCCTCCTGCAGAGTCAACCTCTATTTCAGAAGTTTTTCTCCGGCGGCCCAGTCTCCTGCGCCTCTCAACCCGTTTCCCGTTGCCGGTGTGCCGTGTTGATGGAGGCGCATTATAGGGAACGGCTCAGATAGCGCAAGTGCAAATTGAGAGTTTTTTTCTGTTCGTCTGAATTTTGCACAAAAGGGCCGTTTTACCCCTTTTTAATGCGTCCTGGCAGTTCTGCAAGGCTATTAATCACCCAATCTGCTGTAGCTTCGCCTTCAGCCGTGACCGGTTTGCCACTGCGTACCAGCACTTTTGTGCCGACACCGGCAGCCTGCCCTGCCAGCATATCTTCGAGTTTATCCCCCACCATATAAGAAGCGGCCATATCAATATGCAGCTCTTCCTGGGCCGTCAACAGCATGCCAGGCTGAGGCTTACGGCAGTCACATGTCTGACGGAATTCGTCTACTGTTGCTTCGGGATGGTGAGGACAGAAATAGATGCCATCAAGATCAACATCGCGGTCGGCCAGCGACCAGTCCATCCATTCTGTCAGCCGCATAAAGGTATCTTCGGTAAACATACCGCGCGCGATGCCGGACTGATTGGTCACGACCACCAGCGCAAATCCCATTGTCTTCAGTTGTTGCAGCGCTTCAATCGTGCCATCAATAAATTGGAAGTCATCGATCTCATGGACATATCCATTGTCGACATTAAGGGTGCCATCACGATCAAGAAAAATAGCGGGGACTTTATTCGCCACGTAGAAACTCCTGCTGTAAAAATTGCCGATCAGTATCGCATGATTGCTATAAAAGGGAGAATGTCAGATTGAAGCACTTCCATTGATTTAGACGTCTGGATGCCTTAACATCCATCCAGCTTATATACCGAATAAAAATGACGGGTCTTCCCACACCACGGACAACGCAACACGATAATTAATAACATAATGATTAAATTAGAAAATATCACCAAGGTGTTTCAGCAAGGCGCGCGGTCTATTCCGGCATTGACGGATGTCAGCCTGCACGTACCTGCCGGACAGATTTATGGCGTTATTGGCGCTTCCGGTGCCGGTAAAAGTACATTGATTCGTTGCGTGAACCTGCTGGAGCGCCCTACCTCAGGCCGCGTGCTGGTCGACGGGGCTGATTTAACTGCACTTAACGAACGTCAGTTAACCCAGGCGCGCCGACAGATCGGCATGATTTTCCAGCACTTTAACCTGATGAACTCCCGTACCGTCGCGGGCAACGTTTCTCTCCCACTGGAACTGGGGAATCTCTCACGCGCTCAGATCAACGCTCGCGTCACAGAGCTGCTGGAACTGGTGGGATTGTCCGATAAACATGATGCCTGGCCTGCTAATCTCTCGGGCGGACAGAAGCAGCGCGTCGCGATTGCCCGGGCCTTGGCCAGCAATCCTAAAGTTCTACTGTGTGATGAAGCCACCAGCGCACTGGATCCTGCGACTACGCGCTCCATTCTGGAATTACTGAAAGACATCAATCGCCGGCTTGGACTGACGATTCTGCTGATCACTCATGAAATGGATGTAGTGAAACGCATCTGCGATCAGGTTGCGGTCATCAGTCATGGTGAGTTGATTGAGAAAGATAGCGTCAGTGAGGTTTTCTCGCATCCTAAGACGCCGCTAGCACAGCAGTTTATTCAGTCGACTCTGCATCTGGATATCCCGGATGATTACCAGCAGCGTCTTTCTGCCACCGCAGCTGAAGGCACCGTGCCCTTGCTGCGAATGGAATTCACCGGTAAATCGGTTGATGCACCTCTGCTTTCTGAAGCGGCTCGGCGTTACAACGTGAATAACAACATTATCAGTGCCCAGATGGATTACGCCGGTGGCGTGAAGTTCGGCATTATGCTGGCCGAAATGCACGGCACAGAAAGCGATACCCGCGAGGCGATAGCCTGGCTGAAGGAGAATCATGTGAAAGTAGAGGTGTTAGGTTATGTCTGAAGCGATGATGTGGTTGCTGGGACGGGGCGTGTGGGAAACGCTGATGATGACCTTCGTCTCGGGCTTTTTCGGTTTTGTACTGGGCCTGCCGGTTGGCGTTTTACTTTATGTCACCCGTCCGGGGCAGATTCTGCAGAATCAGGGGTTATACCGCGTGCTCTCCGCGCTGGTGAATATCTTCCGCTCCATTCCGTTCATCATTTTACTGGTCTGGATGATTCCCTTTACCCGCGTCATCGTCGGCACCTCCATCGGATTACAGGCGGCCATCGTACCGCTGACCGTAGGCGCTGCGCCGTTTATCGCACGTATGGTTGAAAATACCTTGCTGGAACTCCCTACCGGCCTCATCGAAGCGTCACGTGCTATGGGCGCAACGCCAATGCAGATCGTCCGTAAGGTTCTGCTGCCGGAAGCGATGCCTGGCCTGGTGAATGCAGCCACCATTACCCTGATTACCCTGGTCGGTTACTCCGCCATGGGTGGCGCAGTGGGTGCCGGTGGTCTGGGTCAGATCGGTTATCAGTATGGTTATATCGGATACAACGCCACTGTGATGAATACGGTATTGGTGTTGTTAGTGGTTTTGGTGTATCTCATTCAATTCTGTGGCGACCGCATCGTGCGTGCGGTGTCCCATAAATAAGCCAGCAATATCACATTATTAAGAAGGAAAGGATATGTCTTTCAGATTCAAGAAAATTGCCGCTGTGGGTGCACTGATTGGCGCGATTGCGCTGGCAGGATGCGATCAAAAAGAGAAAGATCCTAACCACATCAAAGTGGGCGTGATTGTCGGTGCTGAGCAGCAGGTTGCTGAAGCAGCGCAGAAAGTTGCCAAAGAGAAATATGGTCTGGACGTTGAGCTGGTGACCTTCAACGATTACGTACTGCCGAATGAAGCACTGAGCAAAGGCGATATCGACGTCAACGCCTTCCAGCACAAGCCTTATCTGGATCAGCAGATCAAAGATCGTGGCTACAAGCTGGTTTCAGTGGGTAACTCCTTCGTTTACCCAATCGCGGGTTATTCGAAAAAGATCAAATCACTGGATGAGCTGCAGGATGGCGCGCAGGTTGCCATTCCAAACGACCCGACCAACCTGGGCCGTACATTACTGCTGCTGCAGAAAGTCGGTCTGATTAAACTGAAAGATGGCGTGGGATTACTGCCAACCTCGCTGGATATCACTGAGAACCCTAAGCATCTGAAAATTGTTGAGCTGGAAGCGCCACAGCTGCCGCGCTCACTGGACGATCAGCAGATTGCGCTGGCGGTGATCAACACCACCTACGCCAGCCAGATTGGCCTGACACCAGCCAAAGATGGCATCTTTGTCGAAGATAAAGATTCACCTTACGTCAACCTGATTGTTGCCCGTGAAGATAATAAAGATGCGGAAAACGTGAAGAAGTTCGTTCAGGCTTACCAGTCTGACGAAGTGAACGAAGCCGCTAACAAGGTCTTTAACGGCGGCGCAGTTAAAGGCTGGTAATTAAGCCGTTCATCTCCTTAAGGGCGGCGCTATGCCGCCCTTTCTATTATTGGGTGCCCTGCCCGACTTGTTATTTATTCCTGTCCTTGTTTCAATAACGCCACTTTTTGAAATCTGAGGATGTTGCCATGCGTTTTTTACCGCTCTGCTTGTTAGCATTGATGCTGACAGGGTGTGTTCATGAGTATCGCCCGATAAGCAGCGCACCGTCCCGGCCGCAGCAATCCAGTGAACCGACCCACAAACCTGCGGCACGCTCGGCTCCAGTCAAGCTCTATAACGATGCAGCTGATCTGGTCAGCAAACCCTTCCGCGATCTGGGTGAAGTCTCCGCTGAAGATTGCCAGATCAGCAATCAGAACTCGCCAGCTAACATCGCCACCGCACGTAAACGTCTGCAGATCAGAGCGTCACAGATGAAAGCCAATGCTGTGCTGCTGCATCAGTGTGAAATCGTAACCGGCACGCCAGGCTGCTATCGTCAGGCCGTGTGTCAGGGTTCAGCACTGAAAGTCAGCAATCAATGAGTGAATTCGCCTTTGCGCAAATTGGCGTCATCCGTTCGCCGTGGAAGGAGAAGTTTGCCGTACCACGTCAGCCAGGGCTGGTGCAGGATGGCGGCGGTGAACTACACCTGCAGCCACCTTACAATCAGCCGGACGCGGTGCGTGGACTGGAAGCGTTCAGCCACCTCTGGCTGCTGTTTGTTTTTCATCAGACGATGGCGAGCGGCTGGCGTCCCACGGTTCGCCCTCCCCGATTGGGCGGCAATGCGCGCATGGGTGTATTCGCTACACGTTCCACGTTCCGTCCCAATCCCATTGGCATGTCGCTGGTTGAGCTAAAAGGTATCAGGATTGAAAAACAGCAGGTGATCCTGCAGTTTGGCAGTTTGGATTTGGTCGATGGGACCCCGGTGGTGGATATCAAACCTTATCTGCCCTTTGCCGAAGCGCTACCCCATGCCCAGGCAGGTTTTGCCCAGACGGCCCCTGCGGCGGATATGCCTGTTCGCTTCTCGGCTCAGGCACAACAGCAACTGCACCAACAGTCGCGCTACCCCCATCTGGCACGCTTCATCAGTGAAGTGCTGGCACAGGACCCCCGTCCCGCTTATCGTCAGGGCGAAACGCAGATGCGGGAATATGCGGCCTGGCTGATGGATTTTAATGTACGCTGGCGCATTGACGATGCCGGTACTGAAGTGATCGCTATCGACCCGCGTTAAAACCCGCTTTTGAGCCGGTGATCTCACTGGTACACTAGCCGCCAGCAAAATTCTGTCTGTGACTTTCCGATCAACTGGAACCGTAATCAATGCGTACTACTCAATATCTGCTCTCTACTCAGAAAGAGACGCCTTCCGACGCTGAAGTGATCAGCCATCAGCTGATGCTGCGCGCCGGTATGATCCGCAAACTGGCTTCTGGCTTGTACACCTGGTTACCGACCGGGGTTCGCGTGCTGAAAAAAGTCGAAAACATCGTGCGCGAAGAGATGAACAACGCGGGCGCGGTTGAGATTTTAATGCCGGTTGTGCAGCCCGCCGACCTGTGGCAAGAGAGCGGTCGCTGGGAGGAGTATGGACCAGAACTGTTACGTATTGCCGATCGCCACGAGCGTCCGTTCGTGCTGGGTCCGACGCATGAAGAGGTGGTCACTGACCTGATCCGCAATGAGCTGAGCTCTTATAAGCAACTGCCGCTCAACCTTTATCAGATCCAGACCAAATTCCGTGATGAAGTCCGTCCGCGCTTTGGCGTGATGCGTTCACGTGAATTCATCATGAAAGATGCTTACTCGTTCCACGTTTCGCAGGAGTCACTGCAGGAAACGTATGACGCGATGTACCGCGCCTATAGCCAGATCTTCAGCCGTATGGGCCTGGATTTCCGCGCCGTGCAGGCCGACACCGGCTCGATTGGCGGCAGTGCATCCCATGAGTTTCAGGTGCTGGCGCAGAGTGGTGAAGATGATGTGATTTTCTCTACCGATTCTGATTACGCGGCCAATATTGAGCTGGCCGAAGCTGTTGCACCTGCCGGTGAACGCGCAGCGCCGTCGCAGGAGATGCAGCTGGTCGAAACGCCAGACGCAAAAACCATCGCGGAGCTGGTTGAGCAATTCAATGTGCCTGTTGAAAAAACAGTGAAGACGCTGATTGTTAAAGGTGCTGAAGAGAGCGGTCATGCGCTGGTTGCCCTGCTGGTACGCGGCGATCATCAGCTTAATGAAATCAAAGCGGAGAAGTCGGCCGTCGTTGCTTCACCACTGGTGTTCGCGACTGAAGAAGAGATTCGTGCCGCTGTGGGTGCCGGACCGGGTTCTATCGGGCCAGTGGGTCTGCAGATGCCAGTCATTGCCGACCGAACCGTGGCGAAGATGAGTGACTTCAGCGCCGGTGCCAATGTTGATGGTAAGCACTACTTCGGTATTAACTGGGAGCGCGATCTGCCGCTGGCCAGCGTAGCGGATATCCGCAACGTGGTCGAAGGCGATATAAGCCCGGATGGTAAAGGCACACTGCAAATTAAGCGCGGCATCGAAGTCGGGCATATTTTCCAGCTCGGCACCAAGTATTCTGACGCGCTGAAAGCGTCGGTTCAGGGCGAAGATGGCCGTAATCAGGTGATGAGCATGGGCTGCTATGGCATCGGCATCACCCGCGTTGTCGCCGCAGCGATTGAACAGAACCATGACGATCGCGGCATCATCTGGCCAGCCGCACTGGCACCTTTCGAGGTCGCGATTCTGCCAATGAATATGCAGAAATCGTTCCGGGTTAAAGAGCTGGCGGAAGAGCTTTATGCCACACTGCGTGCCAAAGGCGTTGAGGTTATCCTGGATGACCGTAAAGAGCGTCCAGGCGTGATGTTCGCGGATATGGAACTGATCGGTGTGCCACACACCATCGTCATCGGCGACCGCAATCTCGACAATCAGGAGATTGAATATAAATCGCGCCGTGCCGGTGAGAAGCAGATGATTAAGCAGGATGAAATTGTTGAATTCCTGCTGAAGGCTCTGAAGAAGTAAGTTCTTAGCGTTAATCAAAGCGGGCTGAATCTGGCCGCAACGGATGAGCTCAACGCGAAGGGAACCGGGTCAGAAGAGGAAAGCGTCCCGCGCCAGGGGAGGTGCGGGCCGAGCGGCCATGGATGGCTTTAGCGACTTTCCGATCTGACCCCATTCCCTGAGCAGGCTCGATCTCTTCGCCGCTCGCCCCTGACATTGTAAGTACTCAAACGCCCCGCCTGCGGGGCGTTTTTTATTGCACCTTGCCGCGCATCGATTTAGTTGAACTGCGGCGGGCCTTTCCTTCCAGACGGCGCTCTTTTGAAGCGCGGGTCGGCCGCGTGGCGCGCCGGGCTTTTTCAACGGTACTCAGTTCCTGGATCAGATTAACCAGACGTTGCAGTGCCGCTTCGCGATTCATCTCCTGACTGCGATACTCCTGCGCCTTGATCACCACGACGCCATCACCGGTAATCAGATGATGGCTGGCGGTCAGCAGCCGCTCTTTATAAAACGCGGGAAGCGAAGAGGCGGCAATATCGAAGCGCAGATGAATGGCAGTACTGGCTTTGTTGACGTGTTGTCCGCCTGCGCCCTGGGCGCGAATCGCCGTCAGTTCAATCTCACTTTCCGGAATCTCAACCGAACGGGATAGCATAATCATCAACTCGCTCCCCACACCTTAACCACGTTGACCTCCGATAACCTGTTCATAAAATTAACCTTTTGTGCTCTTATTCTTTCCGCCTCAGACAGCGGAATCTGTCACTTTAGCAGTGTTTAGCGCACTGTTCCTGCTTTACACAGGCTGATTTCCACTAAATGGCTATGATATAGTCGCCAGTTAACCAGAGTATTTACGCTCTGCCGAGGAGGGCCACGTGCAAAATTATTGTGAGTTAGTTCGCCGGAAATATGCCGAAATCGGCAGCGGGGATTTAGGTTACATACCGGATGCGGTTGGCTGCGCATTGAAGGCACTTAATGATATTGCCGCAGATACTGAGCTAAACTCTTCTGTCAGGGAACAGGCGGCCTACGCCGCTGCTAACTTATTGGTGAGCGACTATGTTGATAAATAAAGCGTACCAACCTATCAATTGCGATGATTACGATAATCTGGAACTCGCCTGCCAGAACAACTGGATGCTGTCGCTGGAAATGAAAGATGGCGAACAGCTTAAGGCAAAGGCCAAAGAGATCTTTTCACGTAAGAATGTGGAATATCTGGCCATCGATCTTTCTGGTGAACATCGCGAATTACGTCTCGACCATATCGCCAGCTTCACCCATCCCGAGCTGGGCACGGTAGTTGTCAGCGCAGAGTAATCCACGCATTTCGGGCGGGATATTCCCGCCCCTGTCAAACGTCAGGGCTGCAACGAACCGTAGTACGCCGCCAAATCCGCCATATCGCTATCACTCAATCCCGCCACAAACGCCTTCATGACCTCAGCCTGACCGCCACTGCGTTCGCCCTTTTTATAGGCCTGCAGGGCATGTTCCAGATAAGGGGCATGTTGCCCGGCCAGATTGGGGTAGAGCGGCACCGTCGCTTTTCCTTCTGCGCCATGACAGGCCATACAATTGCCTGCTTTCTGGGCACCGCGCTGCACATCACCCACAGCCCAGGCCGGTAATACAACCGCCACTAAACAGGCGATAAGCCACTGCTTCATTGTTGTTCTCCTGCGCTGGATGCCTCATCCCAGACTATCTGCCAGCCCTGCTGATCGGTAGCCGCACCATCACGGGTGACAACGAGATTCGGAACACAGATCAGCGTCTGGTTATAAAAAATTAACGGCAGCCGTTCACGCTGCCACGGCGGTATCTGTAACTCCTGCCACAGCTTTTTCATTTCCCTTCCGCCATTACGGCCTACCAGATGGACGTGTCCCTGCGCATGGAAGCGTACGCTGACCTGCTCATCGGGCTCAGGATAGCGCAACAGGCTCTGCGACGGGCTGGCACGCAGCGTGCCGATGTGCTGCGGTAATGTCAGCGGTTGGCCGAGATCGCGCCATGCCAGCGTTATACCGCGCAGTGAACTGAGCAACGGCAGCCAGTAGAGCTGCTGACGGTAACGACGGAGTTCAGCCTGACCGAATTGCAGCCGGGGCTGTGCATCCTCCCGGCTCGCCATCACTTCATCGCGAATGCGGTTCAGCGCTTCACGGGACGGCATCACACCGCCCTGCCCGGCAATCCAGCGGCGCAATAACGCATTAGCACGCAACTCACTCATGGCCATCAAGGGCGGAAAGTGCAGGCTGCCGTCAGGCTGGATCAGCTCAGCCAGTTGCCCGGCGAGCAGTTCATCAAGCAACTGCTCCTGCTCACTGCACAACGCCGCGCTTCGGGCTGTTGCCTGAGTAAAATGGGGCCACCGCTGACAAAGCTCAGGCAGCAGCCGCTGACGGAGGAAGTTGCGGTCATAGCGAACGTCCTGATTGCTCTCATCTTCAATCCATACCAGCTGGTGTGCGTCGGCATAGGCCTCAAGCGACTGTCGCGACTGATTAAGCAGAGGACGCAGCAGCGGATTGGATCCCAGCATACGCGATGAAGGCATCGCAGCCAGCCCGGCTGGACCACTGCCGCGCTTGAGCGCCAGCAGAAATGTTTCACACTGATCGTCGAGGTGCTGCGCGGTAAGTAGCACTTCCCCCGGCTGCAATGCCGCACCCAGCACCTGATAACGGGCATCGCGGGCCGCCGCTTCAATCCCCTTTTCCCTGCCATCCACGATAACGCGCAGCACTTCAAATGGCAGCTGCCACTGCTCACATATCGTCTGGCAATGTATTGCCCAACGTTCGGCATTAGGGCTTAGCCCATGGTGAACATGCAACGCCCTCAGGCGCGACTGAGGATGCTGCTGCTGCCAGCCGCGAAGCTGATGCAGCAGTACCGTTGAATCGAGTCCGCCGCTGAACGCAACCACCAGCGCGGCATCGGGTTGCAACAGGGCATCAAAAGCGGGCAAAGGCATGGCAGAATCCAGAAAATCGGGCCACTAAATGTTGCCCGCTAAGCGCGCTATTTTACGCCTGATAAAGCTCCAGCGGCAAACCATCCGGATCGGCAAAGAAAGTACAGTGTTTTCCAGTCAGTGCATCGATGCGAATGGGTTCGCAGATAACGCCTTTATCGGCCAGCGTCGCAACGGCAGCAGCAACATCAGGCACGGTAAAGGCCAGATGACGCAGGCCACACGCTTCGGGATGACTGACCCGCGCCGGCGGCTCAGGAAAAGAGAACAGCTCAATGGTATAGCGATCCTGTAAGGCCAGATCACCTTTCCAGGAATCGCGCGCCTCGCGGTAAACTTCGCTCATCAGACGGAAGCCCAGTACGTCACAATAAAACGCTTTGCTGCGCTGATAGTCGGAGACGATGATGGCAATGTGGTGAATAGCGCTTAACTGCAACATGTTCAATTCCCTGATCAGGCCGGGTGTCTGCAAACACCCTGCCGGTGATAGTCGTTTAAAAACCTAAGCGAGATCGTTTTTTAACACACGGACGCGGTACTCGCCCTCTTCCGTCAGGCTGGCACCGTGAATATCGGTTTCGAAGCCCGGATAATGCCGGCCAATGCTGCACAGCATCAGTAGAAAATCGAGCACCGCACAGCTCTTCTCGGTGATCATCTCGCCCGGCATCACCAGTGGGACGCCTGGCGGATAAGGCAGAATCATGTTGGCCGATACCCGCCCGACCAGTTCGCTGAGATCCACCGTTTCGATATTGCCCTTCACCTGCTGCTGAAATGCCTGATGTGGTGTCATCTTCATTTCGGGCAGGACATCAAACGCCTGCAGCATGAGACGCGGTAAATCGTGATGGCGGATGAGCTGATGGATCCCCTGCGCCAGTGTCTGAATGCGCATATTGCGATAGAAGTCGGGATCTTCAGCATAGAGATCCGGCAGCATGTTTTTCACCCGCAGATTGAGATCGTAGGCGCGTTTGAACTCGGTCAGACCGCGCAGCACGCTCATCGCTTTGGTTTTGTCGATACCGATACTGAACAGAAACAGCAGGTTATAAGGGCCGGTCTTCTCCACTACAATGCCGCGCTCATCCAGAAACTTCGCCACCAGCGCGGCCGGGATCCCCTCTTCCGCCATTTCACCCAACTCGCTCATGCCCGGCGTCAGGATAGTCACCTTGATCGGATCGAGGTACATGTGATCGCGATCGGCCTGAGTAAATCCGTGCCACTCTTCGTCGCCAGGCTGGATCGGCCAGCACTGCGCTTCGTCAATCTGCTCCGGCTGCCAGATATCAAAGAACCAGCTGTCAGACTCTTCGCGCAGGCGCTGGATCTCACGCCGGAAGTGCAGCGCGCGTTCCACCGAGCGATTAATCAGTCGCTTACCGGGATTGCCGCGCAGCATGGCGGCAGCGGTTTCAATCGAGGAGACGATGGCGTAATTGGGCGAGGTAGAGGTGTGCATCATGTAGGCTTCATTAAACGTCTGTTCGTCGTAATCGCCTTTAATGTGAATCATTGATGCCTGCGAAAATGCCGCCAGCAGTTTGTGAGTCGATTGCGTTTCATACACCACTTTGCCAGGGATGCGGTCGCCACTCATGCCGCTTTTACCGGCGTAAATAGGGTGAAAATTGGTGTAAGGCACCCAGGCCGAATCGAAATGAATTGACGGCACATCCAGCGTCTCTTTGATGTACGGGGTGTTGTAGAGCAATCCATCATAAGTAGAGTTGGTGATCACAGCATGAACCGGCCAGGTGGCACGATCGGTGGTCGCGACCTTCTGCGTAATGCTCTCCCGGGTGAACTCCTGCTTCGGGATACCGCCGAGAATACCCAGCGCATTGCGGGTCGGCTTCAGCCAGATGGGGATCAGATCGCTCATCATCAGCAGGTGGGTCAGTGACTTGTGACAGTTGCGATCAATCAGCACGGTACTGCCCGCCGGTGCGGCATACATGCCGACAATTTTGTTCGACGTTGAGGTGCCGTTGGTCACCATATAACTCTGCTCGGCGCCAAACGTGCGTGCGATGTACTCTTCAGCTTCAAGATGCGGGCCGGTGTGATCCAGCAGCGAACCCAGCTCGGTCACTGAAATGGAGATGTCCGACTTCAGGGTATTGGCCCCGAAGAAATCATAGAACAGGCAGCCTACCGGGCTCTTCTGAAATGCGGTGCCCGCCATGTGACCCGGCGTGCAGAAGGTGTACTTGCCCTCTTTCACATAGGTGAATAGCGCTTTGGTCAGCGGTGGTGTGATGTGATCAAGATAGTCGTTGGTATACTGCCGGATATGCAGCGCGATATCGTCGGCGGCATTCAGCGCATACTCAAAGAAGTGCAGCGGCATGCGCATCTCATTAATGCTGATGTCCATCTGCGAATGCGTATTGATAAAGGCATACAGGGGCAGATATTCGTTAAGCTGATTTATCTCACCGCACAGCGCCGGACTGTTGTGTGCGTCCCAGTCGAAGATGACGCCGCTGATACGCGGATTGTGTTCGATCAGTTTCAGCAGATCGTCACTGTTTTTCGGGTAAAGCAGCTGGAAGCCTTGCAGATTTAACGCCGCGTCGAGTTCGCGTAACGGTTCATCTTTATAAAACACGCCGTGCGCGCCCATGATCGCCAGAATATTCAATGCCCCTCTCCCTGATTGTTATGGAACCGGACAAGCATAACCGCTAACTCCGGTAAGGTGTAGCAAGGGGACGATCAGATGAGGCTGAAAGGCGTCAGAAAGCGTGCGGAGGCTAAACTGGCGACATAAAAAAAGCGGACCGGAGTCCGCTTTTATTGATGAGCTAGAATCAGGCGTAGCCGTAACTCATCAGGCGCTGATAACGACGATCCAGTAGCTCTTCGGTACTTAATCCATCGAGATCAGCCAGGTCTGCCAGCAGCTGCTGCTTCAGTGACTGCGCCATATCCACCGGACGACGATGTGCACCACCCAGCGGCTCAGGGATCACGGAGTCAATCAGTTTCAGCTCTTTCAGACGGTGAGCCGTAATGCCCATCGCTTCGGCGGCCAGCGGCGCTTTATCTGCGCTCTTCCACAGAATGGATGCACAGCCTTCTGGCGAGATCACTGAATAGGTGCTGTACTGCAGCATATTCACTTTATCACCCACGCCAATCGCCAGCGCACCACCTGAACCGCCTTCACCGATCACCGTACAGATTACCGGTACTTTCAGGCCAGACATTTCACGCAGGTTGCGGGCGATCGCTTCAGACTGCCCACGCTCTTCGGCGCCCACGCCCGGATACGCGCCCGGTGTGTCGATGAAGGTGATGATTGGCATTTTGAAACGTTCAGCCATCTCCATCAGACGCAGCGCTTTGCGATAGCCTTCCGGTGCTGGCATGCCGAAGTTACGGCGAATTTTCTCTTTGGTCTCACGGCCTTTCTGGTGCCCGATGATCATCACCGGACGTCCATCAAGACGCGCAATCCCGCCGACAATCGCTTTGTCATCCGCATAAGCACGGTCGCCCGCCAGCTCATCGAAATCGTCGAAAGCGTTGCGAACGTAGTCAAAGGTGTAAGGACGTAAAGGATGGCGTGCCAGTTGAGCAATCTGCCATGCGCCCAAATCGGCGAAGATTTTACGGGTCAGCTCAACGCTTTTCTCACGCAGACGCTGAACTTCTTCATCCAGATTAACGTGTTTATCATCCTGACGACCAATCGACGTCAGCGAATCAATCTTCGCTTCCAGTTCTGCAATTGGCTGTTCAAAATCCAGGTAATTAAGACTCATAATGTTCCTGTTCTAGTCAAACTCCAGTTCCACCTGCTCCGATCCAATCAACGAGCGCAGATCGTTAAGTAAACGATCGCTGGGCGAAATTCGCCACGCTGCACCAAAGCGCAGCTTCGCTCGCGCGTCGGCTCTCTGATAGTAGAGATGCACCGGAATCGTCCCTGATCGATGAGGTTCCAGGGACTGACGGAGCCGGTTTAATAGCTGGTCATCAATTTGCCTGTCCGTCAGCGAGATAGCAAGTCCGCGCGCGTATTTTTCGCGAGCTTCGTCGATGTCCATGACTTCACGAGCGGTCATTTTAAGGCCGCCACTGAAGTCATCAAAGCTGACCTGTCCGCTGACGATCAGGATTCGGTCTTTCTCCAGCAACTGCTGGTATTTATCTAACGCATCGGTAAATAACATCACCTCAAGACGACCGGAGCGATCGTCCAGAGTACAGATACCAATTCGGTTGCCGCGTTTGGTGACCATTACCCGTGCGGCGATCACCAGACCGGCCGCCACGGTAATTTTACCCCGATCGGTAGGATGCATATCTTTAAGACGCACCCCGCCAACGTAACGCTCAATTTCTTTCAGGTACTGATTAATCGGGTGGCCGGTAAGGTAAAGCCCCAGCGTTTCCCGTTCGCCATCCAGCTGCACCTGCTCAGGCCACGGCGTGACGCTGGCGTACGATTTCTCAACCTGTTCCGGCTCTTCCGCCAGTACGCCAAACATATCAGCCTGGCCAATCGCTTCCGCTTTCGCGTGCTGATCGGCCGCTTTTAACGCGTCACTGAGTGAACTCATCAGCGCAGCACGATGAGGTCCAAGGCGATCAAAGGCCCCGGACATGATCAATTTTTCCATTACCCGACGGTTGATCTTTTTGGTGTCAGTACGGGCGCAGAGATCAAACAACTCGCGGAAATAACCGCCTTCGTTACGGGCGTCGATGATCGCTTCGATCGGGCCTTCACCGACGCCTTTGATCGCGCCGATACCGTAAACGATCTCGCCCGCGTCATTAACATGGAACGGATAGAGACCGGAGTTGATATCGGGCGGCAGGACTTTCAGCCCCATCCGCCAGCATTCATCCACCAGACCAACCACTTTCTCGGTGTTATCCATATCGGCGGTCATCACCGCCGCCATGAACTCTGCCGGATAGTGCGCTTTCAGCCACAGCGTCTGGTAGGACACCAGTGCGTAAGCCGCTGAGTGTGACTTGTTAAAGCCATAGCCTGCAAATTTTTCTACCAGATCGAAGATCTTCATCGACAGTTCGCCGTCGATACCCATACTTTCGGCACCGTCGCGGAATACTGAACGCTGTTTGGCCATCTCCTCGGGTTTCTTTTTACCCATGGCGCGACGCAGCATATCTGCACCGCCCAGGGTATAACCGGAAAGCACCTGGGCGATCTGCATCACCTGTTCCTGATAGAGGATGATGCCGTAGGTCGGTTCCAGCACCGGTTTCAGGCTTTCATGCTGCCACTGAATGTCGGGATAGGAGATCGCTTCCCGGCCATGCTTACGGTCGATGAAGTTGTCCACCATGCCGGACTGCAGTGGGCCAGGACGGAACAGCGCCACCAGTGCGATCATATCTTCGAAGCAGTCGGGCTTCAGTCGCTTGATCAGATCTTTCATGCCGCGCGATTCAAGCTGGAACACCGCCGTGGTTTCCGAACGCTGCAGCATATCGAAGCTTTTCTTATCATCCAGCGGGATAGAGGCGATATCGATCGGCTCCAGCCCCTGCTTTTCCCGGCGCGGGTTGATCATCTTCAGCGCCCAGTCGATGATGGTCAGCGTACGCAGACCCAGGAAGTCGAACTTCACCAGGCCGGCATATTCCACATCATTTTTATCGAACTGGGTGACCGGGAACTGCCCATGCTCATCGCAATAGAGCGGCGCAAAATCGGTGATCTTCGTTGGCGCAATGACCACGCCGCCCGCATGTTTACCGGCGTTACGCGTGACCCCTTCCAGCTTGCGCGCCATGTCGATCAGCGCTTTAACCTCTTCGTCCGCGTCATACATGGCGGGAAGCTGCGGTTCAGCAATAAAGGCTTTTTCCAGCGTCATGCCGGGATCGGGCGGGATCAGTTTTGAAATGCGATCGACAAAACCGTAAGGGTGACCCAGTACACGACCCACATCACGGATGACCGCTTTTGCCGCCATGGTGCCGAAGGTGATGATCTGGGAAACCGCTTCACGTCCGTACATATCCGCGACGTGCTCAATCACCTGATCGCGCTTCTCCATGCAGAAGTCGACGTCGAAATCAGGCATCGAGACACGTTCCGGGTTCAGGAAGCGTTCGAACAGCAGGTCAAATTCCAGCGGATCGATATCGGTGATTTTCAGCGCATAGGCCACCAGTGAACCGGCACCGGAACCACGGCCCGGCCCGACCGGGACGCCGTTGTCCTTCGACCATTGGATGAACTCCATCACGATCAGGAAGTAGCCGGGGAACCCCATCTGGTTGATAACGTTGAGTTCAATCTCCAGGCGCTCGTCATATTCCGGGCGTTTTTCCAGACGTTCGGCTTCGTCCGGGAACAGAAACTCCAGACGCTCTTCCAGACCCTCACGGGATTTCACCACCAGATAATCTTCGGTGGTCATGTCACCGGTCGGGAACTGCGGCAGGAAGTACTCGCCCAGCCGGACGGTGACGTTACAACGCTTAGCAATCTCTACGCTGTTGTCCAGCGCTTCGGGAATGTCCGAGAAGAGTTCGCACATCTCCGCTTCGCTGCGCATATATTGCTGAGGACTGTAGTTGCGCGGACGCTTAGGGTCATCCAGCGTATAGCCATCATGAATGGCAACGCGAATTTCATGAGCGTCGAAATCGTCTGCATTGATAAAGCAGACTTCATTGGTGGCGACCACCGGTATTCCCTCTGCAATCGCCAGTTCAACGGCCGCATGCAGATAGCTCTCTTCGTCCTGACGGCCAGTACGAATCAGCTCCAGGTAGTAGCGGTCGGAGAAGTGCTGCTGGTAAAACGACAGACATTGCGAAACCAGGGCATTGTTGCCACGCAGCAGGCTGCGACCTACATCGCCGCGCCGTCCGCCCGACAGCAGAATTAATCCTTCCTGCAATTCAACCAACCAATCACGATCGATGATCGGTCCGGCCACGCCGTAGCCGCGTTGATAGGCACGGGAGATCAACAGCGTCAGGTTCTGATATCCGATATCACTGGACGCCAGCACGGTCAGCTGTGTTAGTTCATCCCCCATTAGCTCACTGGCCACATTGAAATCGGCACCAATGACCGGCTTTATCCCTGCGCTGTGTGCACCACCGTAGAATTTCACCAGACCACAGAGGTTAGTGAAGTCGGTAATCGCGATAGCCGGCATGCCAAGGGCAGCCGCCTTCTTGATCAGCGGCCCGGTTTTCGCCAGGCCATCAACCATCGAATAGTCACTGTGGACACGCAGATGTATAAAACGGGGTTCAGCCATATCAGTTTCCGGTTAAAACAGCGTCAGGCTATTAAAGCGTAAGGGTCTGGCGGGCAGCCACTATTTCAGCATCGAGCAGCGCATTGCGTACGGGCGCAAAACTGCGACGGTGGTGCGGCGTGACGCCATACTGCGTCAGTTTTTCCATGTGCAGCGCCGTCGGATAACCTTTGTGCTGCGCAAAACCATACTGCGGGAAGAGCAGATCCAGCTCGGCCATCTCACGATCACGCGACACTTTGGCAATAATCGAGGCCGCACTGATTTCGGCAACAAGGCTGTCACCTTTAACCACCGCCTGTGAAGGCATAGGCAGGGTTGGGCAACGGTTACCATCAATCAGCACATAATCGGGCTGAATGCCGAGGCCAGCAACGGCGCGCTGCATCGCCAGCATGGTGGCGTGCAAAATGTTCAGCTGATCGATCTCTTCCGCCTCTGCGCGTCCCAGATTCCATGCCAGCGCTTTCTCTTTAATTTCGTCATACAACGCCAGGCGGCGCTTTTCCGACAGTTTCTTAGAGTCAGCAAGACCGGTAATTGGGTTTGCCGGATCGAGGATCACCGCGGCAGTAACGACCGCGCCGACCAGCGGACCGCGACCCACTTCGTCCACACCGGCAATCAGTCTGGCTGCGGGATAGATAAAATCAGGCATTCGCCAGCTCCAGTACCGCATCAGCTGCCTGTTCATCGGCGTTCCAGCGGATCTGTTGATGTAATTCATGAAACGTCTGCAGAAGTGCTTCACGATCAGGCCCGGCATGCAGCAGCGGATCTAACGCCGCGGCCAGAGCTTCGGGCTGACACTCATCCTGCAGTAACTCTTTGACCAGCTCACGCTTTGCAAGCAGGTTTGGCAGCGATACGTAAGGCGTTTTTACCAGCCGTTTCGCCAGCCAGAAAGTGGCCGGCTTCATGCGATAACCGACTACCATTGGGCATTTTGCCAGCATGCACTCCAGTGCGGCAGTGCCTGACGCCAGAAGTGCAGCATCGCTCGCAATCATCGCCTCACGTCCCTGCCCATCCAGCAGATGCATGGGAAGTTCGGGTGCGGCTTCCGCTTTAATCTTCTCAAACTGTTCGCGGCGGCGGTCGTTAACCAGCGGCACTACAATTTCCAGCGTTGGGTAGTGACGACGCAACAATTGAGCTGTTTTCAGGAAATCAGCGCTGAGCATTTCCACTTCCGCCCCCCGACTGCCGGGCAGCAGGGCCAGACAGAGGGCATCATCGGCAATGCCGAGATGACGGCGCGCAGCCAGCTTATCGGGTTGCAGCGGCATGGCATCCGCCATAGTGTGGCCAATAAAGCGACAGGGAACGTTATAGCGATCGTAGAAGGCTTTTTCAAACGGCAGGAACGCCAGCACCAAATCGGTGTTGCGACCAATCTTAAAGACGCGCTTTTGCCGCCATGCCCATACCGAGGGACTGACATAGTGAATAGTGCGAATGCCAGTGCGTTTGAGGTTGCCTTCCAGAGTGATATTGAAATCGGGCGCATCAATCCCGATAAAGACATCGGGTCTGAGTTCGGAAAAGCGCCGGGTGAGATCGCGGCGGATTTTCAGCAAACGTTGCAGGCGACCCAGCACCTCGACAAGACCCATTACCGCCAGCTCTTCCATCTCATACCAGGCTTCACATCCTTCTGCCTGCATCAATGGACCTGCTACGCCGACAAAGCGAGCATCAGGATGACGGGCTTTCAGGGCACGGATCAGACCTGCACCAAGAATATCGCCGGAGGTTTCTCCGGCGACCAGGGCAATCGTTAAAAGACGCGCTGACATGGATTAACGAATTAATCCACGGGTTGAACGGGTGAAGAAGTCGTAGAAAGGCTGCACTTCGCTGTGCTGCTGCGCGATGGCTTCGATCTCCGGCTTCACTTCCTCCAGCGTTCTGCCGCTACGATAGAGCAACTTGTAGGCGTTGCGGATAGCGTGCAGCGACTCTTTACTAAAGCCACGACGCTTGAGGCCCTCGATATTGATCCCGAACGGCGTCGCGTGGTTGCCCTGCGCAATAACATAAGGCGGTACATCCTGCGCCACGCCGGAACAGCCACCAACCATCACATGAGCACCGATGATGCACCACTGATGTACCGCTGTCATGCCGCCAATAATGGCGAAATCATCGACCGTCACGTGACCACCCAAAGTGGCATTGTTGGCGAAGATACAGCGGTTGCCAATCACGCAGTCATGCGCGATGTGGACATTCACCATCAGCAGATTATCACTGCCCACCGTGGTGACATTGCCACCCTGAGTGGTGCCGCGATGAATCGTCACGCTTTCACGGATGCGGTTGCGATCACCGATCTCAACCCGTGTCGGCTCACCGGCATATTTCAGATCCTGATTCACTTCGCCAATCGAGGCGAATTGATAGATCTGATTATCTTTTCCGATACGCGTGTGGCCGTTCACCACAACATGTGACTTCAGTACCGTTCCTTCATCGATCTCAACATTCGCGCCAATAAAGCAAAACGGGCCAATGTGAACGCGGGCACCAATGATAGCGCCCTCTTCGATGACAGAACTGGGATGGATAGTGGCGGTTGGATCAATCACGAATTATGCCTCCCGGCTGCGGGCACACATCATGGTCGCTTCACAAACGATTTTACCGTCGACAGTCGCCACGCCTTTAAAGCGGGTCAGACCACGGCGGGTTTTCTCGAAAGTCACTTCCATGATCATTTGGTCGCCTGGTACAACAGGGCGTTTGAAACGGGCACTGTCGATACCGGCAAAGTAATAGAGTTCGCCTGGCTCCAGTTTACCTACGCTTTTAAACGCCAGAATACCGGTAGCCTGCGCCATGGCTTCCAGGATAAGAACGCCAGGAAAAATCGGTTTACCAGGGAAGTGCCCCTGGAAAAACGGTTCGTTAACAGAAACGTTCTTCACTGCACGCAGGTATTTGTGCTCTTCAAATTCCAGCACGCGGTCTACCAGCAGAAACGGATAGCGGTGCGGCAGCAGCTCTAAAATCTCTTCAATTTTCAGAGTATGAGTTTCAGTAGTCAAAATACTCTTCCTGTCCTAAAAATCTGATGACATCAATAACACGGCCTGCACAGATCAAGATGATCTTCCGCAGGCCGCAAATAGGTTCTGTGGCGCCGGGCTTCCCTGCTTAACATTTTTATTATGAAAGCCGGTCAGTTTTGGGATGGCGGTTAGTCGTCTTTGCCGACCTTGCGCTCGATGGCTTTTAAGCGTTTGCTCATGTCATCGATGTTCATCACCAGCGCTGCAGTTTTGCGCCAGGTTTTGTTGGGTTGTAGCGGAATGCCTGACGAATAGACACCAGGCTCTGTGATAGGACGCATGACCATACCCATACCGGTCACTGTTACTTTGTCACAGATTTCCATATGGCCGTTAATGACGCTGGCACCGCCAATCATACAATAACGTCCAATTTTCAAACTACCCGCCATGATCACACCGCCTGCAACCGCAGTATTGTCGCCAATAACTACGTTGTGAGCGATCTGGCACTGGTTGTCTATGATAACACCATTGCCGATCAGAGTGTTATCCAGCGCACCGCGATCAATAGTGGTGCAGGCACCTATTTCTACGCGATCGCCGATAACTACCGCGCCTAACTGCGGGATTTTTACCCAATTACCGCGATCGTTGGCATAGCCGAAACCATCAGAACCGATAACGGTACCTGATTGAATCAGGCAATCCTGGCCGATCTCAATCTCGTGATAAACAGAGACGTTGGCCCACAGACGGGTTCCGCTGCCGATACAGGTTTTTTTGCCGATAAAGCAACCCGCACCAATGACCACGTTATCGCCCAACTCCACGTCCGCTTCGATCACCGCATTGGCGCCAATAGCGACGTTGCTGCCGAGTCGGGCTGAGGGATCGATCACCGCACTGGGGGCGATATTTTGCGCCGGCTGCGGGGTGGTATCGAGTATTTGTGCCATACGCGCATAGGTCAGGTAGGGATTTTTCACTACCAGCGCGGCGGTATTGCACCACTCCAGATCCGCTTCCGTCAGCACCACGGCTGAGGCCTTAATCAGGGTGAGTTGCTCGCGGTAACGGCTGTTTGCAAGAAAAGTGATTTGGCCAGTTGTGGCGGATTGCATAGAAGCAATGCCGGAGATGACGATATCGCCATCTCCGTGCAATTCTGCATCCAACTGCTGGGCTAAATCAGCCAGTCGAATAGATGACATCAATTATTTAACCTGTTTCAGCACGTCAGCAGTGATGTCTTTTGCGTTTGATGCATAAGCCACTGCGTTAGCGTCGATGACGACGTCGTAACCATCGCTGTCAGCGACTTTCTTCACGGCATCCTGAATGCGGCTCAGCAGCTTGTTACGCTCTTCCATCTGACGACGGCGATTATCCTGCTCAAAAGCCTGGGCTTTTGAAGAGAAAGCTTCACGCTGAGACATGACATCTTTTTCCATACGGCTGCGTTCACTCGCCTTCATGGTAGAACCGTCACGCTGCAGACGCTGCATTTTGGTTTGCAGATCGCGCTCCTGGCTCTGCAACTCAGTTGCACGGCCTTTGAACTCGTTTTCCAACTGTTTAGCAACAGTCGCACGTTGCGGTAACTGTTGGAAAATGCTGGACACGTTTACCACTGCAATTTTGTCGGCAGCCTGAACACCAGCGGAAACCGCTAAAGCAAGACCCAGACCTGCGGCACACAACAACTTTTTCACTATAAACTCCTTACCATCAACGTTTGTGTCAGCGACACAGTGTTTGCCCCGGATCAGCAACAAGTGCTGTCCGGCAGCAATACTTCAGCTATGCATCCATGCTCAGAACATTACCAGGTTTTACCAATGTTAAACTGGAACTGCTCTGACTTGTCTCCATCAACTTTCTTGATCGGCTGGGCGTACGAGAACACCAGCGGGCCGAGCGGTGACATCCACTGCAGCGCAAGACCGCTTGATACGCGGATATTGTTTGGATCACTGTAGTCGGGAATGTCCGCAGCGCGCGTTTCTGCAGTATTTTCCCAATGGGTATCCCACGCGGTACCGGCATCAACAAACACCGAGGTACGAACTGAGTTAGCATACTTCTCGCTCAGGAACGGCGTTGGCGTGATCAGCTCAAGGCTGGCAATCGCCATGGCGTTACCGCCCACCGCATCGTCAGACTTACAGACGCCATTTGGATCGGCGATTCGGCAATTCGACGAGTTGTTATTAAAGTAAGCGGCTTTCGGTCCAATGGTGTTGGACTGGAAGCCACGAACGGTGCTTGAACCACCGGCATAGAAGTTCTCGTAGAACGGCATCTCTTTGCCGCCCAGCCCATCGCCATAACCTACACGACCACGCCCCAACAGCACCCAGGTACGATCCTGGTTAATCGGCACATACTGCTGAGTGTCCAACGTAGCCTTATAGAAGCTGTTATCCGAACCTGGAATCGTCACCTTGCCATTCAGGTTAGTGCGGTTACCGGACGTTGGGAAGAAACCACGATCCAGGGTGTTATAGGTCCAGCCGTAGTTAAAGGTGAAGTCATCCGCTGAGAAATCACCGTCATCATTGAGCTGCTGCGGCTTGCCGACTGAGTCAAGATAACGCCACATCGCAACCTGAGGCTGCATGTTTGACAGGTCATTGTGGACATAGCCCAGACCGACACGCAGGGTGTTGTTTTCGTTGACCGGGAAGCCAAGCGTGCCATCCAGACCATAACTTTTGTTGGTATAGTCCGAAAGGTCCGCATTGTCCGCTTTGAAGTCGTTGTAGAACAGACGACCACCCAGACTCACACCATCAACGGTGAAGTAAGGGTCAGTAAGCGAGAATTCAGCGTAAGTCTGGTAATCGTTTTTGGTCCCGCTAATGCCCACGGTATTACCGGTGCCCAGCCAGTTGTCCTGCGTGACCCCCACCTGGAAACTCACACCACTTTCGGTGCCGTAGCCGACGCCAAAGTTAAAAGTACCGGTGTTACGTTCTTTAACCTTGTAGACCACGTCAACCTGGTCTGGCGAACCTGGCACTCGCTGCGTATCCACATCAACGGTTTCAAAATAACCGGTACGGTTCAGACGCTCTTTACCCTGCTCAACAAGATCGCTGCCCAGCCACGCGCCTTCCATCTGACGCATTTCGCGACGTAACACCGAGTCTTTTGAGGTGTCATTGCCTTCGAAACGGACGTTACGCACGTAGTAACGGTTACCCGCGTCCACATTGATATGCAGTTTTACCGTTTTATCGGCGTCGTTGATTTCTGGCTGCGTTGCCACGCGCGGATAGGCATAGCCGTAACGGCCCAGCAGTTTCTTAATGTCATCTTCCATTTTCGTGACTTTGGCGCCGTTATACAGCTCGCCTGCCGGAATTTTGGTCAGATGTTCAATTTCTGCTGAATGGCCCGCCATGCTGCCATTGACGATCACGCCAGCGATTTTGTACTGGTCACCTTCGGTGATGTTCACCGTGATGTAGATACCTTTTTTATCAGGCGTCAGGCTGACCTGCGTTGAATCGATGTTAAAACGTGCATAGCCACGATCCAGATAGAAGCTGCGCAGGGTTTCGAGGTCACCCGCCAGTTTCTGCTTCTGGTATTTACGATCGCCGACCACGTTCCACCACGGCACTTCATCGCGCAGTTGGAAGCGGGAAATCAATTCATCGGAGCTGAAAGCTTTATTACCGACGATGTTGATCTGCTGAATTTTGGCAGAGACACCTTCAGTAAAGACCAGCTTCAGATCAACACGGTTACGCGGCAATGGTGTGACCACGGCTTTCACGTTGGCGGTATATTTACCTACGCTGTAGTAGAAATCCTCAAGTCCCTTCTCAATAGAGGAGATAGTGGTGCGGTCCAGCGCTTCGCCGACACGAACACCTGAGGCTTCCAGATTTTGTTTGAGCTGATCCTCTTTCACCGCTTTGTTACCGGTGAAGGTAATGCTGGCAATGGTAGGACGTTCTTTGACCTGGACAATCAGCGTTGTACCGTCTCGCAGGACCTGAACATCCTCAAAGTTGCCAGTAGCGAACAGCGAGCGGATAGTATTTCTGACATCATCGTCATTCACCGTATCGCCAACCCGTACTGGCATGCTCAGCAGAGCCGCGCCGACGGCGACTCGCTGCAGCCCTTCGAAATGAATATCCTTCACCACGAAATCGTCTGCACCGTAAACGGTGGCGCTGCTAAACAGCAGCGACGCTATGAGCAACTTTTTCATCGCCATCGTTGTTATGCGTTTTCCTAACACATCCCTCGAATGTTCGCGTTCCAGCGGTTACAAACGTGAGAAATCATTGAAAAGTGCAAGCCCCATTAACAGCACCAGTAAAATCGAACCGATGCGATAACTAAAGTCCTGAACTCGCTCGGACACCGGTCCACCTTTGATCTTTTCGATCGCCAGGAAGAGCAAGTGCCCACCATCTAAAACCGGTAGAGGAAACAGGTTGATGATGCCCAGGTTGACGCTAATCAACGCCAGGAACATCAGGTAGTAAATCAACCCATACTCTGCTGACAACCCTGCACCCTGCGCAATCGAAATTGGCCCGCTTAGGTTGTTCAGCTTCACATCACCGGTTATTAACTTGCCAAGCATGGAGACGGTGAGCTTCATTAGCTGCCAGGTTTTTACACTGGCCTCACCGATAGCCGCAAACGCACCATACTGTCTTACCGTCTTGTACTCTTCTGGCAGAGGAACAATGCGCGGAATGACACCGGCAAATCCCGCTTTAGTGCCAGGTTTCGCTTCTGGCGTCATCGTCAGCGCAATTGAGTCACCGCCGCGATCCACCTCAAGCGCCATGCTTTTGCCAGGATTATCCCGTACCTGCATGACAAAAGTCTGCCACTGCGACAATGGCTGACCATCGACTTTAACGATCCTGTCGCCTGCTTGCAAACCGGCTTCACTGGCTGGCGAGTCCGCCTGTACTTCTGCCAGCGTGGTCTCAATTTGCGGACCGCGTGGCTGAATCCCTAACGCAACAACTGGATCCTGCTTATCAGGCTCAAACTGCCAGTTACGCAGATCGAGCTGTTTCTGCTGGGTCGCATCCTCGCCAAATCGTGCCACTGTTATGGTGGTGCTGCTGTCGCCGATTTTACCCACCAGCGCCATACGCACAGCATCCCAATCAGGCGTTTCGATACCGTCAACTGCCTTAAGTTCCATGCCAGGCGTAATTTGGGCTTCCGCAGCCACCGAACCGTTTAAAATTTCACCGATTACCGGGCGCACACCGGGCACGCCGTGAATAAACACAACCCAGTAGGCAAAGACGGCAAAGATGAAGTTAGCGACAGGGCCTGCCGCAATGATTGAGGCGCGTTGCCAGACGGCTTTGTTGTTAAAAGCCTGATGCCGCAGCTCGGCTGGTACGCTTTCAACGCGTTCGTCGAGCATTTTAACGTAGCCGCCGAGGGGAATCAGCGCGATGACGAATTCGGTGCCATGGCGGTCACGGCGCTGCCAGAGCGACTTACCGAAACCAATGGAAAAGCGCTCAACTTTGACACCACAGCGGCGAGCGACCCAGAAATGGCCAAACTCATGAACGGTAATCAACACGCCCAGCGCAACGATAAAGGCGACGAAACTCCAAAGTATGCTCAACATCTTTGCCTGTCCTTAAAGGGTGCGGAACACCAGCAGCAATAAACAGGCAAACACCGGCACCGCCGCAGTAAGACTATCAATGCGATCAAGGATGCCGCCGTGACCAGGGATCAGATTACCACTGTCTTTGATGCCCGCTTCACGTTTGAACATACTCTCAGTGAGGTCGCCCAGCACTGAGGCCAGCGTCGCGATAATTGCGCAAATGACCAGCGTACCGATGGAAACCGTCAGCGGAGCCAGAGTCGCAAAAAGCAGCGCAATCAGCGCCGAAGAGACCAGGCCGCCCAGGAAGCCTTCCCAGGTTTTGCCTGGCGAGACTTTCGGTGCCAGCTTGTGCTTGCCGAACATCTTGCCAAACATGTAGGCACCTGAATCAGCTCCCCACACCAGCAACATCACAAACAGCAGCCACCAGGCACCGGCGAAGTGGTCGGTATCATAGTGATACTGGCGCAGCGCCACCATGCCCCAGAAAAAAGGCACCAGCGTTAATACGCCAAACAGTAAGCGAAGTGGACGCGAATGGCGCCAGAAAGCAGCAGAGGCGGGATAAGAGAGCACCAGCAGCAGAGCAACGACCCACCACACCAGCGACGCCCAAAGCGATGTCGCTACCTGTGGCAAATGCACATCATGTTGATAGGGTGGCAAGGTAAACTGCATCAGTGCCAGCAGCAGACCGCAAAGTACAGCCAGCCAGACGCGCTGTTGCCGGGATGCCATCCCTGCCAGCTGGCCCCATTCCCAGGCAGCCAGCATGCAGATAACGATGGTTGTAAGGGCGAAGCCAACGGGCGGTAACCAGAACAGTGCAGCTATTACCAGCGGAATTAATATCAACGCGGTAATCAGACGAGACTTCAGCAAAGGTTACCCCCAGATTGCTCAGGCGCCGCCTGGTGCAGCGCCGCCAAAACGACGCTCCCGCAGAGAGAATGCATTCAGTGCACCTTCAAAAACGTGTTCATCGAAATCCGGCCAGAGCACATCGGTAAAATAGAACTCAGCATAGGCAATCTGCCACAGCAGGAAGTTGCTAATCCGATGCTCTCCCCCGGTCCTTATCACTAAATCCACTGGCGCCAGCTCTTGCATACAGAGCTGCGACGTCAGGCTCTCTTCGGTAATCTGGTCAGGACGCAGTAATCCTTCCTGAACCTGTTCAGCCAGTTTTTTCACGCCTTCGATAATATCCCAACGGCCACCATAGTTGGCAGCAATGTTGAGCGTCAGGCCACTATTATTTGCAGTCAGCGTCTCAGAACGGCGAATACGTTCCTGAATACGTGGACTAAAACGGCTGGTATCGCCAATGACGCGTAAACGGACATTGTGTTTGTGGAGGCTTTTTACTTCACTGTCGAGCGCCCAGACAAACAGTTCCATCAGCGCGGTGACTTCCTGCGCCGGACGACTCCAGTTTTCGCTGCTGAAGGCATAAAGCGTCAGGGCTTCAAGATTGTTACTGACCGCAAAGCTGACGGCTCGGCGTACCGATTTAACGCCAGCTTTATGGCCTGAAATACGCAATTTTCCCTGATTTTTGGCCCAGCGACCATTGCCATCCATGATGATAGCGACGTGGCGCGGACCGTTTCCCTGCTGGTCATCAGTGTTGTTGTGATTGTTAGACGACATAACGCTTAACCAATTCCTTTCATCAGAAATGCTGTGGTTTCTGAATACATTGCGCCCGATTCAAATCCCGACACCCTCTCAGTGCCGGGCCACACCGAATTCGGTGACAGACCGTGAAACGCGAGCCAGCGACTATACCATTTTCACCTGAAGCGAACAAATGGCCTCATATCGATCGGCTTCACAACGTGAAGCGCGGCAACATTTCTGTCGCCAGCGCGCGCGCAGTACGATCGATTTCAAGGACAGCGTCCACCGAATCCGGCTCTGGACACACCTGTGCCGCCATTACCGCACTGTTAAGCGCGGCAATGTCGGTGAAGCGGATCTGGTGATTCAGGAAAGCCGCGACGGCAACCTCGTTGGCTGCATTAAGCGTAGTGGTCGCCGCCTGCCCTGCATCACAGGCATCAATAGCCAGTTTCAGACAGGGATAGCGACTAAAATCAGGTTCAGCAAAGGTCAGCGCCGACATGCGGGTAAAATCCAGCGGTGTCACACCTGCATTAATACGCGAAGGCCAGGCCATGCTGTGAGCAATGGGCGTACGCATATCCGGAGAACCTAACTGAGCCAGCACGCTGCCATCGCAGTATCGCACCATGGAGTGAATCACCGACTGTGGGTGAAGGATCACTTCCATCTGCGCTGCGCTGGCATTAAACAACCAACGGGCTTCAATGTACTCAAGACCTTTATTCATCATAGTGGCCGAGTCGACAGAGATTTTTCTCCCCATCGACCAGTTCGGATGTGCACAAGCCTGATCCGGCGACATGGCGCTGAGATCGACTAAATCTGTGTCACGAAAAGGACCACCCGATCCCGTAAGGATAATCGACTCAATGCCATTATCCCGCAGGTCAGCGTAACCTAACTGATGCTGGATGGTAGCCGGTAAACTCTGAAAAATGGCATTATGCTCGCTGTCGACCGGTAGTAACTGTGCGTTATGATGACGCACGGCCTCCATAAACAAACGGCCGCAGGTGACAAGCGATTCTTTGTTTGCCAGCAGCACCGTTTTTCCGGCGCGGATGGCCGCCAGCGTCGGCAGCAAACCCGACACACCGACAATCGCCGCCATCACCTGATCCACCTCATCCAGCGCGGCCAGTTCACAGGCTGCCTGAACGCCGGAGAGCACTTCAGTATTGACTCTTATTGCTCTCAGTCGCTCACGCAACGCAGTGGCTGATACCTCATCTGCCATACAGGCGTAACGCGGCGTAAAGGCCGCACACTGTTCCGCCATCAGCGCCACGTTCTGGCCGGCAACCAGCGCAGTAATCTGATAAAGCGCCGGGTTGGCGCGAACCACCGCCAGTGTACTGGTGCCGATCGAGCCGGTGGATCCCAGCAGAGTTAGTCGCTTCATGAGGCTATCCGTGTGAAGTCAGCGTGCCCACAGGCACAATGTAAAACGCCGCCAGATGTCGCATTCATATGAATACCTCTCTGTACGGCGTTTTTTCCGGCAGTGATGGAATTAGAAATCCATCAGCTCCGTCTCTTTTTCTGACAGTGCGGCATCAACTTTCTTGATATACGCATCGGTCATTTTTTGCACTTCATCCTGCGCACGACGTTCGTCGTCTTCGCTGATCTCTTTATCCTTCAGCAGCGCTTTGATTTTATCGTTGGCATCGCGACGGACGTTACGTACCGACACACGGCCCTGCTCGGCTTCGCCGCGCACGATTTTAATCAGATCCTTACGGCGCTCTTCTGTCAGCGCAGGTAGAGGAACACGGATGTCAGTACCGGCTGAACTTGGGTTCAGACCGAGATCGGACTTCATGATCGCTTTTTCGACTGCCGGACTCAGTGAACGATCAAACACGTTGATTTTCAGCGTACGTGAATCTTCCACAGTGACAGAAGCCAGCTGACGCAGTGGCGTCGGCGTGCCGTAATATTCGACGACAATGCCGTCGAGCAGCGAAGGTGAAGCACGACCGGTGCGCACTTTGCTGATGGTGGTTTTGAATGCTTCAACGCATTTTTCCATGCGCGTGTCAGCATCTTTTTTGATGTCGTTAATCACGTTGAAACCCTTGGATTCGGTTTGACCTGGCCAGTTCCGGCATAACCGGAAGCGGGATCGATAATCATCGATAATCCTGACTGGTGCGCGATGCATTATTATCGCGCTGACAGAATATACCTTATTTTATCTCGCCTCGGGTATTAATGCGTAATCAGGGTACCTTCTTTTTCACCCATCACTACACGACGCAGTGCGCCAGGTTTATTCATGTTGAAAACACGGATAGGTAATTTGTGGTCACGCGCCAGGGTAAAGGCCGCCAGATCCATCACCTTCAGCTCCTGATCCAGCACTTCAGCATAGGTCAGTTGCTCATATAGCGTCGCGTCCGGGCTTTTCACCGGATCGGCAGAGTAGACGCCATCAACTTTGGTCGCTTTCAGCACGACGTCCGCTTCAATCTCAATCCCGCGCAGACACGCCGCAGAGTCAGTAGTGAAAAACGGGTTGCCGGTACCGGCGGAGAAAATCACTACGCGGTTGTTACGCAGCAGGCTGATTGCTTCTGCCCAGCTGTAGTTGTCACAGACGCCATTCAGTGGAATCGCTGACATCAGGCGTGCATTCACATAGGCGCGGTGCAGTGCATCACGCATCGCCAGTCCGTTCATCACGGTTGCCAGCATACCCATGTGGTCACCCACAACGCGGTTCATTCCTGCCTGCGCCAGGCCCGCTCCACGGAACAGGTTCCCTCCGCCAATCACCACGCCAACCTGGATGCCCAGTTCAACCAGCTCTTTTACCTCTTGTGCCATACGGTCAAGCACACTCGCGTCAATACCAAAACCTTCAGCGCCTTGCAGGGCTTCGCCGCTGAGTTTAAGCAGGATACGTTGATAAACAGGTTTTGCGTTGGTCGCCATGGTCAGTTCTTCCTGGAAGATAGGGTGTAAAGGAGAAGTAAATTCTGATCGATCATCCGCTTACCGCAAAGAAAATGCTATTGGGATGAAACTGAAAACGTGTCTGTTGCGATTCACAGACAAAAAAGAACCGCCATCTGGCGGTTCTTTCAGAGCATTAAGACTGTTTGGACATTGCTGCAACTTCTGCAGCGAAGTCAGACTCAACTTTCTCGATGCCTTCACCCACTTCGAAGCGGATGAAGTTGATAACGTCAGCGCCCTGCTCTTTCAGAGCCTGGCCAACGGTTTTGCTTGGGTCGATAACGAAAGCCTGACCAGTCAGAGAGACTTCGCCGGTGAATTTCTTCATGCGGCCTTCAACCATCTTCTCTGCGATCTCTTTAGGCTTACCAGACTGCATCGCGATGTCCAGCTGAACCTGGTACTCTTTATCAACCACGTCAGCAGAAACGTCTTCTGGCTTAACGAATTCAGGCTTGCTTGCCGCAACGTGCATTGCGATCTGTTTGATCAGCTCTTCGTTAGCGCCTTTTGCTGAAACCAGAACCCCGATACGTGCGCCGTGCAGGTAGCTGCCCAGCTCTGCGCCTTCCAGAATTGCAACGCGACGGATATTGATGTTCTCACCGATTTTAGCGACCAGTGCAACACGCTCTTCTTCGAACTGCGCTTTCAGCGCTTCAACGTCGGTTACGCGATCAGCTGCAGCCACATCCAGAACTTTGTCTGCGAACGCCTGGAAACCGCCATCTTTTGCCACGAAGTCAGTCTGGCAGTTTACTTCCAGAATCACGCCGTAGTCGCCAACGATCTTGGTTTTGATTACGCCATCAGCAGCAACGTTGCCTGCTTTTTTCGCTGCTTTGATTGCGCCAGACTTACGCATGTTCTCAATCGCCAGCTCAATGTCGCCGTTCGCTTCAGTCAGCGCTTTTTTGCAATCCATCATGCCAGCGCCAGTACGCTCGCGCAGTTCTTTTACCAATGCAGCGGTAATGTCAGCCATTCCAGAATCCTCGGTTCGTGCCTGGGTACATGTGCACCAGCAAACACTTATTTGCGGAAAATTTACTCTGCCCCGCCGTCCGGTTGGGGGCGTGACAGACTTAGATAAAATAAAGGGGCCAGTATAGGCCCCTTACAGATCACATCTGAATGCTAAGGGCTCTTATGCAGAGCAAACCTTATTAAGCGTTTTCTAAAGACGCTTCTTCAGCTTGCTCAGCCAGGTCCTGAGAGCGACCTTCGCGAACGGTCGTCGCAACGGCAGTCAGGTACAGGTTTACAGCACGGATCGCATCGTCGTTACCAGGGATAACGAAATCAACGCCATCTGGATCAGAGTTGGTATCAACGATAGCAAATACCGGGATACCCAGGTTGTTTGCTTCTTTGATTGCGATGTGTTCATGGTCAGCATCAACAACAAACAGTGCGTCTGGCAGACCGCCCATATCTTTGATACCGCCCAGGCTGTTTTCCAGCTTGGCCAGTTCACGCGCACGCATCAGCGCTTCTTTTTTGGTCAGTTTATCGAAAGTACCATCCTGAGACTGAGTCTCCAGATCTTTCAGACGCTTGATTGACTGACGCACGGTTTTCCAGTTAGTCAGCATGCCACCTAACCAGCGGTGGTTTACGAAGAACTGGTCGCAGCTCAGTGCAGACTCTTTTACCGCTTCAGCAGCAGCGCGCTTGGTACCTACGATCAGGATCTTACCTTTACGGGAAGCGATCTTGTTCAGTTCAGCCAGAGCTTCGTTGAACATAGGGACAGTTTTTTCCAGGTTGATGATGTGAACCTTGTTACGAGCACCAAAAATGAATGGCTTCATTTTTGGGTTCCAGTAACGGGTCTGGTGACCGAAGTGAACACCAGCCTGGAGCATGTCGCGCATGGAAACAGTTGCCATGATTACCTCTAAATTTTGATTGGGGTTGGGCCTCCATGTATCCCATACGACCGACCTCTTTCGAGGCACCCCGGCGTATGTGTCGATACATGTGTGTTTTATTACACATAATGAGAGTTATGCGTTTCCTGCTGACCGAAACGGCCATACAGAGAATCGTCGGCGCGCTTTATACCATAACCAGCCCAGGGACGCCAATAAATGATCACAGGCCGCGGCCTGCGCGTTCTCTATTTGGCAGCCCTTTTGCTGGCTGCTAACATGGCAGCACAGAACTTATTATTGTCGATAATGTCGACAACTGCGGATTAATTTAATGGCAATTTCAATCAAAACCCCTGAAGAAATCGAAAAAATGCGCGTCGCAGGCCGACTGGCCGCCGAAGTGCTTGAGATGATCGAATCCCACGTCAAACCCGGAGTCACTACCGGTGAGCTGGATCGTATCTGCCACGATCACATTACTCAAAAGCAACAGGCTGTTTCTGCCTGCCTCGGCTATCACGGCTTTCCGAAATCGGTCTGCATCTCGGTGAACGAAGTGGTGTGTCACGGGATTCCCAGCGATGATCGCCCGTTAAAAGATGGCGATATTGTCAATATTGATGTCACCGTGATTAAAGATGAGTACCACGGCGATACCTCAAAGATGTTTATCGTCGGCAAGCCGACCATCCAGGGCGAGCGCCTGTGCCGCGTCACGCAGGAGAGCCTCTATCTTTCTCTGCGTCTGATTAAGCCCGGCATCCGCCTGCGCGAACTGGGCCGTGCAATCCAGAAGTATGTTGAAGCTAATGATTTCTCCGTCGTACGTGAATATTGCGGTCACGGCATCGGCAAGGGGTTCCACGAAGAGCCTCAGGTACTGCATTACGATGCTGATGATGGCAGCGTGGTGCTGCAAGCGGGCATGGCCTTCACAGTAGAACCGATGGTCAATGCCGGAGATTATCGCATCCGCACCATGAAAGATGGCTGGACGGTAAAAACCAAAGATCGCAGCTTGTCCGCGCAGTATGAGCATACTATTGTGGTGACTGAAAACGGCTGTGAGATTTTAACCCTGCGCAAAGACGACACGCTGCCTGCTGTGCTGGTCGCCGAAGGGTAATTCCCCCATTACAGATCAAGCCGGCGCTGAGCCGGCTTTTTTTGGCTAAAAAGAGATGAGCAGCATGAGCGTAAGTCTGTCGGAAGAGGTGAAAAACGGTCTGGTTGATTCGCCGGCCGAATGGGGTGACGACCAGCTGACCCGCGACATTCTGAAGCCGCGGCTGGAGCAGTTTCAGCAGCATCTGGCTGCCGCGTTTGATGCCGGTGAAGACGTTGAGCCGCTGATTGATGCCCGCACGCTATTTATCGATCGGCTGCTGCGTCGCCTGTGGTGCTTCTTTGGCTTTGATGAGATGCCAGCTATCGCGCTGGTCGCCGTTGGCGGCTATGGCCGTGCTGAACTGCATCCGCTCTCCGATATTGATGTCCTGATCCTCAGCCGCCAGCCGCTGGAAGAACAGGCTGCGCAGCGCACCAGCGACCTGTTGACTCTGATGTGGGACCTTAAACTGGAAGTGGGCCACAGCGTTCGCACACTGGAAGAGTGTCTGCTGGAGGGGTTATCTGACCTTACCGTTGCCACCAATCTGATTGAATCACGCATGCTGACCGGCGACGTGGCGCTGTTTCTTGAATTGCAGAAAAACATCTTCAGCGACGGTTTCTGGCCGTCATCCTGCTTTTTTGCCGCCAAAATCGAAGAGCAGCAGGAGCGCCACACGCGTTACCACGGCACCAGCTATAACCTCGAGCCGGACATTAAAAGCAGCCCCGGTGGCCTGCGGGACATCCATACGCTGCAATGGGTCGCCCGACGCCATTTTGGTGCCACCACGCTGGATGAGATGGTCGGCTTTGGGTTCCTCACCGACGCTGAGCGCAGCGAACTTAACGAATGTCAGGCATTTCTCTGGCGCATCCGCTTTGCTCTGCATCTCTCCCTGCCCCGCTACGATAACCGCCTGCTGTTTGATCGCCAGCTCAGCGTGGCACAACGCCTGAAATACCAGGGCGAGGGCAATGAGCCGGTCGAGCGGATGATGAAAGATTTCTATCGGGTCACGCGCCGCATCGGCGAACTAAATCAGATGCTGCTCCAGCTGTTTGATGAGGCGATTCTGGCGCTCTCCACCAGCGAAAAGCCCAAGCCTATAGATGACGATTTTCAGCTGCGTGGCGATTTAATCGACCTGCGCGACGAAACGCTGTTCACACGCGAACCGCAGGCGATTCTGCGCATGTTCTACGTCATGGTGCGTAACGACAGCATAAAAGGGATCTACTCCACCACTCTGCGTCACCTGCGCCATGCACGTCGGCATCTGAAGCAACCGCTGTGTCAGATCCCGGAAGCGCGACGCATCTTTATGTCGATTCTGCGCCATCCCGGTGCGGTCAGTCGGGCGCTGGTGCCGATGCATCGTTACAGCGTGTTGTGGGCTTACACGCCGCTGTGGAGCCATATCGTCGGACAGATGCAGTTCGATCTGTTTCACGCCTACACCGTTGATGAACACACCATTCGGGTTTTGCAAAAGCTGGAAAGCTTTGCTAATGAAACTACCCGTCCGCAGCATCCGCTATGCGTAGAGTTATGGCCGCGCCTGCCACAGCAGGAGCTGTTACTGATGGCAGCGCTACTGCATGACATTGCTAAAGGGCGCGGCGGCGATCACTCTATTCTCGGCGCGCAGGATGCGCTCGATTTCGCTGAAATGCACGGCCTGAACTCGCGTGAAACGCAGCTGGTGGCCTGGCTGGTTCGTCATCACCTGCTGATGTCGGTGACGGCTCAGCGGCGCGATATTCAGGATCCGACGGTGATCCAGCAGTTCGCTGAGGTGATGCAGAATGAGAACCGGCTGCGCTATCTGGTCTGCCTGACCGTAGCCGATATCTGCGCCACCAATGAAAGTCTGTGGAACAGCTGGAAGCAGAGCCTGTTGCGCGAGCTGTTTTTCGCTACCGAGAAACAGCTGCGACGCGGCATGGAAAACAGTCCGGATCTGCGTGAACGGGTGCGTCATCATCGCCTGCAGGCGCTGGCGCTGCTGCGGATGGACAACATTGATGAAGAACGTCTGCACCAGATTTGGAAACGTTGCCGCGCTGACTACTTCCTGCGCCATACGCCGAATCAAATCGCGTGGCATGCCCGCCACTTACTGGTTCACGACCTGAAAAAACCGCTGGTGCTGGTCAGCCCGCAGGCCACGCGCGGCGGCACCGAAATCTTTATCTGGAGTCCCGATCGCCCGCACCTGTTTGCTGCCGTCGCCGGTGAACTCGATCGCCGCAATCTCAGCGTACACGACGCGCAGATCTTCACCAGCCGCGATGGCATGGCCATGGATACTTTTATTGTCCTGGAACCGGATGGCAGTCCGCTTTCTCCGGATCGCCATCCGATGATCATTCAGGCGCTGGAGCAGGCGATAACCCAGTCAGAGTGGGTACCGCCACGTACCCGCCGTCCGTCAGCCAAACTCCGGCATTTCAGCGTGGATACCGAGGTCAATTTCCTGCCAACGCATACCGATCGTCGCAGCTACCTGGAACTGGTGGCGCTGGATCAGCCAGGCCTGCTGGCAAGAGTCGGCGAAGTCTTTGCCGATCTCGGTGTCTCACTGCATGGCGCACGCATCAGCACCATCGGCGAGCGGGTCGAAGATTTGTTTATTCTGGCCAACAGTGAACGTCAGGCGCTGGATGAAGAAATGCGCAAAGCGTTGCAACAACGGTTGACAGAGGCCCTTAATCCAAACGATAAAGTGTGACCAGACTCGATTTGTAAACATTATTCTCTTTACTTGTGTCGGGGTATTCCCCGGCATCGCACATGACAGATCAGGAAAAAAATATGCAACAGTTACAGAGCGTTATTGAATCCGCCTTTGAACATCGCGCTGATATCACACCTGCCAGCGTCGACAGCAAAACCCGTGACGCCATCAACCAGGTGATTTCCCTACTGGACAGCGGTGCACTGCGCGTTTCTGAGAAGATCGACGGCGAATGGGTAACGCATCAGTGGCTGAAGAAAGCAGTGCTGCTCTCTTTCCGCATCAATGACAATCAGGTGATGGAAGGCGCAGAAACCCGCTTTTACGACAAAGTGCCGATGAAATTTGCCGGCTGGGATGAAGCGCGTTTCAAAGAAGCCGGTTTCCGCGTCGTACCGCCCGCGGCTGTGCGTCAGGGTGCCTATATCGCCCGCAACACGGTGCTAATGCCTTCTTACGTTAACATTGGCGCCTTTGTAGATGAAGGGACCATGGTGGATACCTGGGCGACCGTGGGTTCCTGTGCGCAGATTGGTAAAAACGTTCACCTTTCTGGCGGCGTGGGTATCGGTGGCGTGCTGGAACCGCTTCAGGCGAACCCGACCATTATCGAAGACAACTGCTTCATTGGCGCACGTTCTGAAATCGTTGAAGGCGTGATTGTTGAAGAAGGTTCAGTGATTTCAATGGGCGTTTACATCGGTCAGAGCACCAAAATTTATGACCGTGAGACCGGTGAAGTGCATTATGGCCGCGTTCCTGCTGGTTCAGTGGTGGTCTCCGGTAATCTGCCGTCTAAAGATGGCAGCTACAGCCTCTACTGTGCCGTGATTGTGAAAAAAGTGGATGCAAAAACGCTGGGTAAAACCGGTATCAACGAATTGCTGCGCACCATCGACTGATTTAAGTGACGGGCTGGAAACCAGCCCGTCATCTTTTCTTTACAGATATTCTAAAATAACATGCTTCGCGCCGCGAATTAACTGGTGCGTTTAGTTTTTATCCAGGTCATAATCCGCGCCAGTTAAATCCTGTCGCGCAATATTCATCCCGCTTATTTATGCCTACAGTTGTCTGACGTCATGAACAAGACTGCGCGCTTCTCACTTTTGATGGAAACAACGCTATGTATGACAATCTGAAAAGCTTAGGAATCAGTAATCCGGACGACATCGATCGTTACAGCCTGCGTCAGGAAGCCAATAACGACATTCTGAAAATCTACTTCCGCAAAGATAAAGGCGAATTTTTTGCGAAGAGCGTCAAATTCAAATATCCGCGCCAGCGCAAAACGGTTGTTGCCGATCACGCGACCCAGGGCTACAAAGAAGTTCAGGAAATCAGCCCGAATCTGCGTTATGTCATCGATGAACTGGATCAGATTTGCCAGCGCGATCAGGTTGAAGTGGATCTGAAAAGCAAAATTCTGGATGACCTGCGCCACCTGGAAAGCGTGGTTTCCCACAAAATCACCGAAATTGAATCGGATCTGGAAAAATTAACCCGTAAAAGTCGTTAATTTCCTGCCAGACGAGAGAGGCCAGCATTGCTGGCCTTTTTTATGCTGAAATCTGCACTTCAGCCCTGCTCATCCAGTTGCAAAGCCACGTAGAGCAACAGCCTGTCATCAAAATGGCCAAGATTCAGTCCGGTCAGTTCAGAAATCCGGTTTAGCCGGTATTCAAGCGTATTTCGATGAATGAACAGCGCACGTGCGGTGGCGCTCGGCTGGACGTTATGGGTGAACCAGGCGATCAGAGTGCGGCGCAGCAAGCCGTTATTATCCATGCTCTTGAGCTTCGCCAGTGGCCGGGCGAGTTCATTGGCCTGCCAGCCACCACGCAGACTGTCGAGCAGCACGGGCAGCACCAGATCCTGATAAAAATAGCTGCGCACCTCAGGCATCCGTTGTTTGCCTACCATCATCGTGGTGCGCGCCGTCCGGTAAGAACGTGCGATGCTGCCGGGCCCGGTAAAGAAGTTGCCCAGTGCGATACGCATCCGAAGATGACCACTCTCTTTCATCCGCTGTAGCAACTGCCCTACGCGGCGGCAATGCTCCTCCTGATCGTAACGACCATGCCCATTAAGGGCGGGTTTCAACACCACCATTTCGGTCAATGACACAATAGCGATCAGATTATCGCGCTCCGGTGTGGTCAGTAGCGTTTGCAACTGCTGTAACTCTGACATCGCGCTGTCAACGCCAAGCTGACCGCTATCCACCTCCACCACGGCTACCACCCTTGGCTGATTGAGATCGATGCCGAGCCGCTGCGCCCATTCAGTCAACTGTGGAGACAGGGTATCACTGCGGATCAGATTCAGTACCAGCTCTTCACGCAGACGGCTGTCCTGCGCAAGCATATGCAGTAGCCTCGCCTGCTCCAGCATCATCTCCGCGGTCATGCAGACCAACTCGCCATAGTGCCGCAGTGCCAGCGGCTCACCAGTCAGGCCAATCACCCCGACAATGTCACCATCAATGCGTAGCGGCAGGTTAATGCCAGGCCGCACGCCATGAAGATGTTTAGCCACCGCCTCATCGATGTCTACTACGCGCCCCTGAGAGAGCACCAGCAACGCCCCCTCGTGCAACTCCCCAATACGTTCCCGGTCACCGCTACCGATAATCCGACCCCGCGCATCCATCACGTTGACATTGCTGTCAATAATTTTCATGGTGCGCGCCACGATATCCTGTGCCAGCCGGGCATCAAGGTGATAGGTAGCCATCCATTACTCCTGCAAAGAAGGGGAGAGAAACAGAATACGCAAGCGCTGCACGCAGAACATTGTGCAACTGCACAGAGCCAGGCCGTCATTTGCCGAATTTGCGGCAAACATCACACTCTGTCGCGGCAGAAATTGGACATAAAAAAGGCGGACCGCAGTCCGCCTCTGAGTCAGTTATTGTTCAGTTATTGCATCAGCAGATAGATACTGCTGTCACCGCGCTTCACATTCAGCGCCAGAACCGACGGCTTGGTGTCGAGGACTTTGCGCAGTTCACCCAGATTGGTCACTGCCTGCTGATTAACGCCCTGGATAACGTCGCCCTTTTTCAGGCCGATACGCGCCGCGGCACTGCCCGGTTTCACGTTTTCAACCCGTACACCTTTAGTACCCGCTTCGATATTGCTGAGATCGGCGCCTTCGATGCCATTGTAGATGGTCGCGGACTGCACTTTCGCCTGGCTGCTCTGCTGTAATTTAACAGAGACATCCACCGGTTTGCCGTCACGCAGCAGCCCCAGTTTCAGGGTGGTACCAACCGGCAGTGAACCCACTTCTGCACGCAGCGACGCAAAGCTGCTTAGCGGTTTGCCGTTCATCGAGACAATCACGTCACCCGCTTTAATGCCCGCTTTGGCGGCTGCAGAGTCTGGCAGCACCTGACTGACAAAGGCACCACGCTGTGCGTCCACTTTCATCGCTTTTGCCAGCTCGGAGTTCAGTTCAGTACCCTGTACGCCCAGTTCACCGCGTTTCACCTGGCCAAACTCAACCATCTGAGCTGTCAGGTTTTTCACCATGTTGCTGGGGATAGCAAAGCCGATACCGATGTTGCCGCCATCCGGTGCCAGAATGGCGGTGTTAATCCCAATCAGTTCACCGTTGAGGTTAACCAGCGCACCACCGGAGTTGCCCCGATTAATGGCCGCATCCGTCTGAATAAAGTTTTCGTAGTTTTCCACGTTCAGGCCGCTGCGTCCCAGTGCCGAGACGATTCCTGAGGTCACCGTTTCACCCAGACCATAAGGGTTGCCGATTGCCACGGTATAATCACCGACGCGGAGGTTGTCAGAGTCAGCTAATTTCACTGCGGTAAGATTTTTGGCTTCCTGCAGCTGAATCAGTGCAATGTCAGAGCCTGGATCTTTACCGATCACTTTTGCGTCATAGCGACGACCGTCACTGAGCTGTACCTGAATTTTGGTGGCATTATTCACCACGTGATTATTGGTCACCACATAGCCTTTTTCGGCGTTAATGATCACGCCCGATCCCAGAGCTCGGAATTTTTCCTGCTGGGTATCAGGGGCTGGCGCACGGCCGTTACCACCTGCACCGTCGCCGCTTTGGCACATTGGTGAACCCTGGAACGGTGAACCGTCCTGGCAGAATGGCGAATTGTCGCCAAAGAATTGCTGAAACTGCTGCGGCATGCGCGGGGTTTTCACCGTGGTGCTGCCCTCGACGCTGATACTAACCACAGACGGCATCACCTTCTCCAGCATGGGTGCCAGGCTTGGCTGGTTCTGGCTATCAGAAGAGGCCGTTTGCGCAGCAGAAACAGTAACAGGGGCGAGTGCCATGCTCAGGCTCAACGTCAGCGCACTTAACATTAAAGTCTTTGTTTTCATTTTTCGTTTCTCTATAAGATTACTGTTCAGACCATTGCTGTGGTCGAAAGGTGAGATAAATGTTTTAGCGCGAAGTTCCTTTAAAAGTTTAAGTCAAAGGTAAAAAATTATTCGCGCTCCTTACAATTGGCGACTTATTCTACCGCCATCAGCCGCCGGTACTCATCCCAGGCATAGAGATCGGTCATGCCACTGATATAATCCTGAATAAGCCGGAAGCGATAATAACGTTCCCACAGCAACCGCTGATATTTATGTTCTACTACCAGATTACGCATTTTATGCAAATAGGCTTTGCGGTGTTTACCGGAAAGTTTATGGAAAAGCCGGGTTTCAATCGGGTGCTGACGCAGGAAGTCTTCATTTATCAGCGTGGTAAAGGCTTCATAATTAAGGCGCATCAGTGGCTGATAGATCTCCAGCAGTCCTTTAATCACCCGGTATCCCTGTAACTCCAGCTGCTCTACTTCCGAGTGATTAAAAACCTGCTGGCGGGCAACAGTCTTGAACAGTTGCAGTAAGCGGCCCTCTTCACCCTCGTCTTCCAGTAGCGCATGGTTGAAACTTCCATCGAATATTGCAGGCAGATTATCAACAAAACGTTTTACAGCGTAGCTCACCAGCACGCTCTGAACATTTACGCGTAATGACATAAAAAATTGATCGCTGCGACTTCGCCGTTTTTTACTACAGGCTTCACGCCAGGCTTCACCAATAGTCCGGCTAAAAGCGTCATTATTTTTGACCGGCCCCCAGGCTTTATTAAGGAACTCATACAAACTTTCAACATTAAAGATATCTTTTTCTACAGCGTCGTCCAAATCGGCAATGCAATAGGAGATATCATCCGCGGCTTCCATTATATAGGTGAGTGGGAAGCGATGGTGCTCTTCCATATTGGTGGCAGCACGCAAATCGGCAATATAATCCTGCTCAGAGAGATAAAACCCAGGTTTCTTCATTAAGGCGCTAAATTCGGCGGGCTTTTCTCCCTGCCACCAGGCGGGTGCGGTATATTTCAGGATGCAGGCGACCTGAGAATAACTGAGATTCAGTTGCAGCAGTGTATGCACCATTCGAATTGCCTGCGCGTTGCCCTCAAAATGACAGAGGTCCTGGCGGATCATGGCGTTGAGTTGATCAAAGGCCTTACGCTGCGCATCACCTTCCACGCCCGCTACCAGCGGATCAACCAGCTCGGCTGCGAGATTATCTTCAAACCAGTCGTTAATGGCCGCCTCGCCAAAATGGCCAAACGGCGGATTACCCACGTCATGCAGCAGACATGCCATCTCAATCAGACTTTCAAACGCGCCTTCCAGCTCATCCAGACCATACTGCGCCAGCCCGCCCTGCATCTTCAGAGTTTGCAGGATCTCTTTGGTGATGTAGCGCCCGGTCTGCTGCACCTCCAGCGAGTGCGTCAGGCGGGAGCGGACTGCGGCATTACGCTCCAGCGGAAAGACCTGCGTTTTTTGCTGCAAGCGCCGGATCGCGGCGGAATTAATAATCCGTCCGCGGTCGCTCTCAAAATGGCGGGTAATGTAATATTCGCCTTCCGGATCTTTTCGACTGGTATAAGGGCGCGAGAAGCTGATCTTCTTCCTGAAATTGATCGCAGACATAAATTACCCCTTATTTTTTCGTGAATTAATCCCCTGAATGCCATGGTAGACTATGCCCTAAATTTTGATTCTTTACATTAGCGGAACTCACTATGAAAGCAGGCATTATTGGCGCGATGGAGCAGGAAGTCACACTGCTGCGCGACAAAATTGAAAACCGTCAAACGCTGTCGCTGGCGGGTTGTGAAATTTATACCGGCACCCTGCAGGGCGTTGAGGTGGCACTGCTGAAATCGGGCATTGGTAAAACTTCTGCCGCGCTGGGTACCACACTGCTGCTGCAGCTTTGCAAACCAGATGTGGTGATCAACACCGGTTCGGCTGGCGGTTTAGCGCCGTCGCTCAGCGTTGGCGATATCGTGGTGTCAGAAGAAGTGCGTTATCACGATGCTGACGTTACCGCGTTTGGTTATGAGCCGGGTCAAATGGCGGGTTGTCCGGCCGCGTTTGTAGCAGACAGCAAGCTTATTGCGGCGGCGGAAGCCTGCATTAAGCAACTGGATCTGAATGCCGTACGCGGTCTGGTGGTCAGCGGTGATGCCTTTATCAATGGTGCCGAACCTCTGGCACGCATTCGCAATCTGTTCCCGCAGGCGATTGCCGTTGAGATGGAAGCAACCGCTATCGGTCACGTCTGTCATCAGTTCCAGGTGCCGTTTGTGGTGGTCCGCGCGATTTCCGATGTGGCCGATAAGCAATCTCACCTCAGCTTTGATGAGTTCCTTAGCGTTGCGGCGAAGCAATCTTCGCTGATGGTGGAGAACCTACTGGCGCATCTGGCGCGTGGCTAAAACGCTGCTGCTCTGCTGGCTGCTGCTGTTGAGTGGCGGCCTGTTCGCTTCCCCACCGCGTGTTATTACCCTCGCCCCCCATCTTACTGAACTCGCCTTTGCTGCCGGGATTACACCGATTGCGGTCAGCGCCTGGTCCAATTACCCGCCGCAGGCGAAACAGATTGAACAGGTCGCAAACTGGCAGGGCATCAAGGCCGAACGCATTTTGCAGCTCAAACCGGATCTGGTATTAGCCTGGCGTGGCGGTAACCCGCAGCGGCAAATTGACCAGTTGCAGCAGCTCGGCGTGCCGGTTAAATGGATTGATCCGCGGACGCTGGATGAAATGTTCACAGCGCTCACCGAACTGGGCCGCTGGAGCCCCAGACCGACGCTGGCCGCCAGCACTGCCCGACAGTTACGGCAGCAGGAAGCCACGCTGCGTCAGCGTTATACTCATCTGAGTGCGGTTCCGCTTTTTTTGCAGTTTGGTCAGCAGCCGCTGTTTACTGCCGCCAGAGCCACGCTGCAGAATGAGATTATTACATTGTGTGGTGGCAGGAATATCTTTGCCGACAGTCGCGTCAGCTGGCCGCAGGTCAGCCGTGAGCAGGTGCTGATGCGTCATCCTCAGGCTGTTGTGACCGTTGGCGGTGTGCAGCAGGCGGAGAACATCCGTGCGTTCTGGCGGCCGCAGCTCATTGTACCGGTGATCGCCATTAACGAGGACTGGCTTAGCCGGCCAGGCCCGCGATTGATACTGGCGGCGCAGCAACTCTGTACGGCCCTCCATCCCGATGAATAAATCGGCGAATTGATTAAAGTCACTGCGTTTTTTGCCGTTAATCTATACCAGAGACGACCGCGCCACGTATGCTCGCCGTCCTTTTAGCGCCCCGGCGCTTTTTAAAACACCAGGAACCTGATATGACCAGAGCACTGCTGCTGGCCATAGCGCTATTGATCGCCGGTTCTGCATTTGCGGAATCGATAAATGGCTCTATAGGCGCCAGGCTTGTCATCTATTCACGCTGTGAAATCAACACGGCTAACGGTCAGCCTTCGCCGCAAATCAACTGCGGCAGAGAGGCAAGCGCACAGCCACGCATAACGAATAGCCAGATTGAATTGCAGGGAAGTCTGAAGCAGGGTAACCGGCTGGTTACGATAGAATGGTAAATGAGGCCGTCGTCATGACGGCCTGCGTCCTCAGATACTAAAGGAAGAGCCACAGCCACAGGTGGTTTTGGCATTCGGGTTGGTCACGATAAAGCGTGAGCCTTCCAGACCTTCAGTGTAATCCACCGAACCGCCCACCAGATATTGCAGGCTCATCGGGTCAACCACCAGTGAGACGCCCTGTTTTTCAATCGTCATGTCGCCATCGTTCATCTGGTCATCAAAAGTAAAGCCATACTGAAAACCACTGCAACCGCCCCCGGTAATATAGACGCGCAGTTTCAGCGCCGGGTTCTCTTCGTCGGCAATCAGGTTCTTCACCTTAGTGGCTGCGGCGTCGGTAAACTGCAACGGCAGTGCTACTACTTCATCACTCATGTTTTACTCCGGTAAACGCCCAGGTCAGAAAACGACCTTAATGACGCTATTATCAGCCAGCACCTCAGCGCAATCAAGCTCTGGCCTTCGCACTCTGTGCCGCTTTCACTTCCGTTAGGGGTGCTGCGGATGAATCTACCTTTCGTCTGGTGCCCCTCTTCCGTAGAATGACAGAATATTTTTCTGAACACGCTGGAGCCGAAAATGAGTAAGTCCGAACAACTTTTTGCCGAGGCGCAACGCCTGATTCCGGGTGGGGTAAACTCGCCAGTACGCGCATTTACCGGTGTAGGCGGCGTTCCGCTGTTTATTGAACACGCTGATGGCGCTTATCTCTATGACGCTGACGGCAAAGCCTATATCGACTATGTCGGCTCATGGGGTCCGATGGTGCTGGGCCATAACAACGCGGCTATCCGCAATGCTGTGATCGAAGCTGCTCAGCGCGGCCTGAGCTTTGGCGCACCGACCGAAATGGAAGTGACCATGGCGCAGTTGGTGTGCGAGCTGGTGCCGAGCATGGAGATGGTGCGAATGGTTAACTCCGGCACCGAAGCGACCATGAGCGCGATCCGTCTGGCGCGTGGCTTTACCGGCCGCGATAAAATCATCAAGTTTGAAGGCTGTTATCACGGCCACGCCGATCATCTGCTGGTGAAGGCGGGTTCCGGTGCCTTGACCCTGGGTCAGCCAAACTCGCCGGGCGTACCAGCCGATTTCGCTAAGCATACCCTGACTTGCACTTTTAACGATCTCGACTCGGTGCGCAGCGCCTTCGGGCAATACCCTGATGACATCGCTGCCATCATTGTTGAGCCGGTCGCTGGCAACATGAACTGCATCCCGCCACAGCCGGAATTCCTGCCGGGCCTGCGCGCGCTCTGTGATGAGTTCGGCGCACTGCTGATTATCGATGAAGTGATGACCGGTTTCCGCGTGGCGCTGGGCGGCGCACAGGCTCACTACACTGTACGCCCTGATTTAACCTGCCTTGGTAAAATTATCGGTGGCGGGATGCCAGTGGGTGCATTCGGTGGCCGTCGAGACGTGATGGCCGCGCTGGCCCCGACCGGCCCGGTCTATCAGGCGGGAACGCTTTCCGGTAACCCGATTGCCATGGCAGCAGGTTTTGCCTGCCTGACGCAGATTGCGCAGCCCGGCACTCACGAGAAGCTGGATGCCCTGACCCGCAAGCTGGCAGAGGGTCTGCGCGAAGCAGCACAACAGCAAAAAATCCCGCTGGTAGTTAACCATGTTGGCGGGATGTTTGGCCTCTTCTTTACCGATGCTGACAGTGTGACCTGTTACGCCGATGTCACCCGCTGCGATGTAGAACGCTTTAAAACCTTCTTCCACCTGATGCTGGAGGAGGGCGTTTACTTTGCGCCATCAGCCTATGAAGCGGGCTTTATGTCGCTGGCGCACAGCGAAGAGGATATTCAGCGCACTGTGGACGCCGCGCGTCGTTGTTTCGCGAAGCTGTAATTGCGGCAGCGTTAAAGATGAAGACCGGCAGCAGCCGGTCTTTTGTTATTAATGAGGCTTGCCCCGCTCTGTTGTGAGAGGGTGCACGCACAGGAAACAGGGTCAGATCGGAAAGGCGCGAAAGCCGTCATCCATGACTCGCTCGGCCCGCGCCGTCCCTGGCGCGGGACGCTTTCCTCCTCTGACCCAATTTCCTGCGCATTGAGCTTCTTCGTTGTTGTCAGATTCACCCTACTTTGGATCTGGCCGGCGTCTGAAACCAGCCTGCTTTTTCCTCTTAACCTGAACGCCGTAGCAGCCAGATAAAGTAAGGCGCACCTAAAAACGTTGCCATCAGCCCGGCAGGGATTTGATCCGGAAACGCCAGCATCCGCCCGCACCAGTCAGCCAGCACCATCAATCCCGCGCCCAGTAGTCCCGACAGCAACAGTTGCGGCAAGGCCCGCCGGAATCCCAGCATCCGCGCCATATGCGGAGCCATTAACCCGACAAAACTCAGCGGACCGATAGTCAGCGTCGCGCTGGCGGTCAGTGCTGCCGCCAGCAGCAGCAAACTCAGCCGCGCGGGCGTTAACGCCATACCGGCCGAGCGCGCAGTCGCGCTTCCCAGCGGCAACAGCGTCAGCCAGCGGCTGGCCAGTGGTGCCAGCGACACCAGCAGCAGCGCGCAGATTGCGCTTTGCATCGCCTGACTGCCGCTGATGTTATAGGTTGAACCGGAGATCCAGCTTAGCAGCCCGCCCATACGCGGATCGCCGCTGGCCAGCAGCAGCATCAGCAGGGTGACAAAGGCACTGTTGAGCGCCATGCCCGCCAGCAGCATCCGCTCCGGCGAGAAGCCGCCACGGCTGGCTACAGCCATGATCACCAGCAGCGTCATTGCGGCCCCCAGCGCACCGGCGGGCAGCAGCCATGTCAGCGCATCGCCCGGCACAAAGAACATCATGACTACCACGCCACAGGCAGCACCCGAACTGATGCCCAGCACTTCCGGGCTGGCCATCGGGTTGCCGGTCAGCCGCTGAATCAGACTTCCCGCCACGCCCAGCATCAGGCCGGTCACCAGCGCGGCCAGTACGCGTGGTGCGCGCCACGGCAGCAGCGATTGCAGCATCTCACCTGCTGACCCGCTCCAGCCCTGCGCATCGCGTCCTAGCGCCAGACCGCCCCACGCCAGCAGCGCCAGAACAGCAAGACCGATCAACGCCCAGTGCAGCAGGTTCTGTCGCTCAGCGGGCACCTTGTCACCCTGATTCAACGCGGGCGGCACCGAACCGGTGCGCAGTCGCGGCAGCAGCCACAGCAGAATCGGTACGCCAAGCAGCGCCGTGGCCGTGCCGGTCGGAATATCACGCCAGTGGCTGCTGAGCCACAACACGCAGCTGTCTGCCAGCCACAGCAGCAACGCGCCAGTCAGCGGTGCCAGCAGCATCCGGCTGATGAGCCGACGTCCACCCAGCAGCTTCGCCAGCAACGGGGCAAACAGCCCGATAAAGCCAATGATACCGGCGACATTCACCAGTTGTGCGCTGAGCAGAATTGCCAGACCAAGTCCACCAATACGCGCCACGGAGAGCGCTAACCCAAGGTTTTTCGCAACATTATCATCCAGCCCCATCAGCGTCAGCGGACGCAGCAGCGCGAGTGCCAGCACAAACGCCAGCAGCAGGCGCGGCCAAAGTTGCTGCACATTGTCCCAGCTCATCTGATTCAGCGCGCCGGTGCTCCACAGAAACATGTTCTGCAGCTGATCGTGATTGAAGATCGCGAAGATTTGATTCACCGCGCCGCTGTAAAGGCTCAGCACCAGCCCGGCCAGAATCAGCGTCACCGGTGATAAACGCTTGCCCCAGGCCACACCAAACACCAGCGCGCCCACCAGCAGCGCGCCACTGAGCGCGGCAAACTGCTGTGTCAGCGCCCCGCCCGGCAGATGCCAAAGCGTCGCCACGGTAATGCCCAACTGGGCGCCGGAAGAGACGCCCAGTGTGGTGGGTTCCGCCAGCGGATTTCGCAATATCTGCTGAAACAGCAGGCCGGCTAAGCCCAGTCCCCCCCCCACCAGCAGCGCCAACACGATACGCGGCAGCAGGCTGTGGTGAAACACCATCTGCGGCATATTATCGGCTGCCGGTGACCAGATTGCCTGAGACCACTCAGCCTGCGGCAACGCCTGTTGCAGGTTAACCAGCGTCAGGCTGAGTGCCAGTAGAAACAGCAGACTGAGGAGGCCTGCGGGAAACAGAGCATGGCGCATCATTGCGTCTCCAGCGCGCGTTCCAGCACGCGAACAAAGTGCAGCGCTGAGAGCGTTGCTCCGTAATACCAGACAGCCGGAACACGCTGAAAGCGTCCGGCGCGGACAAACGGCAGCGCCTGCCACAGCGGGCTGCGCATCAACTGCTGCATCTCTGCGTCATTATCGTGATCGAAACAGATGGCATCGACATCTCCCAGCGGCGCCAGCTGTTCAATGCCGATCACCGCGCTGCCCCAGAAATTGGTGTCACCCTGCCAGCCATTTTTCAGCCCCAGCAAAGTCATCACTTCCAGGAAAAGACTGTTTTTGCCGAAGGTAATGGCATGACGACTGTCGAGCAGCGACATCAGCAGAATCGTCCGTCCGGCATAGGGGGCCAGACGCTGACGCGCCGCCGCCAGCTGATCATCCACCTCGCGCAGATGCTGCTCCGCCCGATCGCTTAATCCAAGGCGCGCGGCCAACTGACGCAGCGATGCCCGCGCGGCGGTGAAGGGTTTCCCGTCGCCGCGGTGGAGATCGAACCCCATGATGGGCGCGATGCGCGTCAGTTTCTCTTTAGGTGGGCCGTAGCCGTTGGAACAGAGGATCAGCGACGGCTGCATTTGCGCCATCAGCTCAAGATTGGGTTCGGTGCGCAGACCGACGTCGATCACGTCTGCAGCCAGCGTCGGTTCCCCTACCCAGATGTTGTAGTTGTGCAGATCGGCCACGCCCCAGGGCGTGACGCCTAATGCTATAAGCAGTTCGGTGGGGAGCCACTCCAGTGCAATGATTCGCCCCAGATTCGGCGTGGTAGCACGCAGCGGAAGCGAACAAAACAGCGGCGAGACCGCCAGCGCCAGCATCAGTCGGCGGCGATAAAGATCGGGCATCATCCTTTCCTTAACAGACAAAACTGACCGGCGCGCCGCCCTGCGGGTGCGGTAAAATGCCCATCGGAATGCCGTAGATTGCACCCAGCACCTCAGGTTGCATAATGGCCTCCGCGTCCCCTTCAGCAATCATCGCGCCCTGACGCAGCGCCACCAGATGGTCGCAGTAGCGTGCAGCCATATTGATATCATGCAGCACCGCAATCACGGTTAAGCCACGCTGCTGGCTCAGATCGTTGATCAGCGCCAGCACCTCAACCTGGTGGGCAATATCCAGCGCCGACGTCGGTTCATCCAGCAGCAGACAGCGGCTGTTCTGCGCCACCATCATCGCCAGCCAGGCGCGCTGACGCTCGCCCCCCGACAGACTGTCGACCAGCCGCCCGGCAAAGGGCTTTAGCCCGACCTGGACAATCGCATCCTCCACCCGATCACGATCGTCCTGACCGAACCGTCCCAGCGCGCCGTGCCAGGGATAGCGGCCAATCGCCACCAGTTCCCGCACCGTCATCCCTTCAGCGGCCGGTAACTGCTGCGGCAGGTAAGCCACCTCGCGGGCAAAGGCTTTGCTGTTCCAGCGCCCGACCGGCTGCTGATTCAGCAGCACCTCCCCGCTGCTGGCCACATGATGACGGCCCAGCATTTTCAACAGTGTCGATTTTCCCGAGCCGTTGTGCCCTATCAGCGCGGTCATTTTACCCGGTGGAAAGGTCAGCGACAGGGGCTGAAGGAGAGTACGGCCCGGCACCTCAAAACTGGCGTTTTCCAGCGTAAAGGTCGCCTCTTCTGTGTGAGGATGCGGCATGGTTATCCCTGTGAACGGGCGCCGGAGCGCCCGGTTAAATCAGAATCTGAAGGTCGCGGTGCCGACAATCTGGCGTTCCGCGCCCCAGTAGCAGGCGTATTCACGGTAGCAGCTGGCGACATACTCACGGTTGAACAGGTTGTTGACGTTGACGCCCACTGTCGAGCCCGGCAGACCGAAACGACCCAGATCATATTTTAGCGCCGCATCCACCGTGGTGTAACCGGCCACCTTAAAGTTCTGGTTCGAGAGTCCAGCAGCGGTATTATCTGTGGTATCAGCATACAGACCCTGGCTCTCACCGACATAACGCACCCCCGCGCCGATCGTCACCCCTGACAGGACGGTTTCATGGAAGGTGTAGTCGCTCCACAGTGAGGCCATATGCTTCGGTACCTGAACCGGCGTTTTGCCTTTGAGCAGCGTATCTTCGGTATATTCCGCATCGGTATAGGTGTAAGAGGCCGTCAGGTTAACGTTGGCATTCAGCGCCGCTTTCGCTTCCAGCTCTACGCCGCGCGACCGGATTTCACCGCTCTGCACGCTGAAAAGAACATTGTTCGGATCGGCAGTCAGATTTTTGGTTTTGGTCAGCTGATAAAGCGCAGCGGTGAGCACCACCGGACGATCTTTTGGCACATATTTCACACCCGCTTCATATTGTTTTGCACGTGCCGGATCGAAAGTCTGACCGGCAGATGTCGTGCCTGCGGTGGGTATGAAAGATTCGCTGTAGCTGAAATAAGGCGCGATGCCATTATCAAATACGTAATTAAGGCCACCACGCCAGGTAAATGCCTGGTCATGATTTTTAACTTCCGTATTCCCGTTACGATTCAACGCGGAGGTCATTGCATAGTCGTAGCGCCCGCCCAGGGTTAGCACCCAGCGGTTCCACTCCATCTGATCCTGCGTATAGAGACCCGTCTGCTCTTGCTTATTCAGATACTGATAAGGGAATGGCGTCCCAATATTCGCATCATTACCGTACTGCGGATTAATGGCACTAAGGGAGGCAGCGCTGCCAAATGCCGCATCAATATCATTACGCGTCCGCTGATAATCCACGCCCAGCAGCAGCGTATGATCCACCTGGCCGGTGGCAAACTTCGCCTGCGCCTGGGTATCCACCGCAAACTGATTGAGCTTCTCTTCTGAAACCGCCGACCCCCGCGTAATCTCCTGAGTCGCCGGGTTAAATCCATTGCCATAGATACTGCGGTAATCGGTGCGCAGGTCGGCATAGCGCAGGTTCTGACGCACCGTCCAGGTGTCGTTGAAGCTGTGCTCGGCGTTATAGCCCACCATTTTGGTGGTGCGTGAAATTTTGTTGCTCTGCTCGCCTTCATCGAAGTTAGTCGGCAGTTTGTACTGGCTACCATCGGCGCGGGTGATCGGCACCACCGTGCCCTGACGCGGCAGCCAGCCGTAATAGCCGGTTTCTGGCTCGTTCTGGAAATAGGTCAGCAGGTCAACGCGGGTGCGATCGTCGGGACGCCAGCTGAAAGCCGGTGCGATGGTGTAGCGCTTCTCTTTGTTCATCGCCTGCTGCGCATCCTGACTGCGCGCCTGACCGGTCAGACGATAGCTGTAGACGCCGTTATCATCCAGCGCCCCGCCAAAGTCAAAGCCGGTCGAGAAGAGGTTATCGTTACCCATCTGGAACTGCACTTCACGCAGGGTTTCCTGGGTCGGACGCTTACTCACCAGCGAGACCACGCCGCCGGGGTTGCTTTTGCCATAGAGCACCGACACCGGACCGCGCAGCAGTTCGGCGCGCTCCAGGAAGTAAGGATCAAGGGCAAACTCAGAATAGTTGTCACCCTGCAGTTTCAGACCATCCAGATACTGATTGGTATTGGTTTCGCTGAAACCGCGAATCGACAACGCATCAATGACGTCTGAGCTGCCACGGTTACCGGTCAGCACGCCAGGCGTGTAGTTAAACGCGCCTTTGACGCTGGTCACGTTACGCATCTCCATCTCTTCGCGGGTGACCACGGAGACAGACTGCGGATTTTTTTCAATCGGCGTATCGGTTTTGGTGCCGGTGGCGCTGCGTTTCGCTGCCACGGTCGGTGCCGGGCCCCAGGCGCTTTCCGCCTCGACGCCGCTGCCGCCATCCGCCGAGACCACCATTGTCTCCGCCTGCGCGGCGTAAAGAGAAGTGCTCAGGCTCAGTGAGATCATGACGCCCAAAAGCGGTCGGGAAAATGTTTTTTTGGTGTTGTCTGCAAAAGTCGTTCGCGCATTCATAAAAGTGTCTCTTAAAATAGGCTCATTCGAGCGAATCGAAACGATAATGATTATTATAACGGATTAGATAATATGCGAACTTCAGCGAGCACTGCAAGAAGTAATCCCAGCCGTGACGCCGTTTGCAGCCCGATTGATACATAGTGATGACAAACAGAAAAAGGGCGCCGAAGCGCCCTTTTTAACCTGTCTGACTGATTTATTTGCCAAACATATCTTTTATCCACCCTGCTACGCCGTCGCTATCTTTCTGCTCCTGCGGTTGCTGAGCCGGTTGTTGCTGCTGCTGCTGCTGATCGAACAGCTGTTGCTGCTGCTGAACCTGCTGTTGCTGTTGCTGACACAGCGCATTCGGATCCAGCGCCCACACCGGCAGAGAACGCCAGGTGCTGCTGCCCGTGCCACAGACAAAGTTACCCGCCGAGTCCACATTCATCAGCGACACATCTTCCGGTGGCGTCAGCTGCAACGGCATCGGTGCCTGAATGTCGAGATAGCGGCGGTAGAGCTGCATCGCGCCACTGGCACCATAGAGTTTGGTCGGTTGGTTGTTATCGCGTCCCACCCAGGTGATCGCCACTTCTTTGCCATCAATACCGGCAAACCAGCTGTCAACCAGATCGTTGGTGGTACCGGTTTTGCCAGCCAGATGCGCATTCGGGAAACGCGCGCCCAGCGCACGGGCGGTACCGTGGTCAGCCACCTGCTGCATAGTGTAAAGCGTCAGATAAGCCGCCTGCGCCGGTTCAACACGCTGCGCCTGCGGATAGCTCTGATAGAGCACGCTGCCATCTTCTGCAATCACTGAACGCACCGCTGACAGCGACGCGCGGTTGCCGCCGCTGGCGATCGACTGGAACGCCTGCGCCACTTCAACCGGCGTCAGATTTAAAGCACCCAGCAGCATCGCCGGAACCGGATGCAGCTGCTCTTTCGGCACGCCCAGTTTGTTCCAGGTGTCGACTACCGCATCCAGCCCCAGCGTCATGCCGAGGTTAACCGTCGGCACGTTCATTGAGTTGGTCAGCGCATCGACCAGCATCACTTTTCCGCTGAAGCGACGATCGTCGTTCATCGGTTTCCAGATGCTGCCGTTTGGCTGCTTCAGCGCAATCGGCTCATCGGCGATCCAGCTATTCAGCCGGTAGCTGTTTGGCTGGCTCAGCGCGGTCAGGTAAGTTGCCGGTTTCGCCAGTGAGCCGATAGAGCGGCGCGCCTGGATTGCCCGGTTATAACCGGCATACTGCGGATCGGCACCGCCGACCATGGCACGGACTTCTCCGCTGAAGCGGTCAACTACCACCATCGCGGTTTCCAGATCTTTCAGACCACGCTGTTTTTTTAGCGTCGGAATACCATCAATCACCGCTTTTTCGGCCGCATCCTGCGACACCGGGTCCAGCGTGGTGAAGATTTTCACGCCGGAGAGATCTTTCACTTTGTCGCCCAGTTTCGCCTGAAGCTCGTTACGCACCATCTGCATAAAAGCAGGCTGCGGCGTGATCACGCCGCCTTTCGGCTGCACCCCCAGCGGACGGGCCGACAGCATGTCATACAGTTCCTGGTCGATCACTTTCTGCTGCTGTAACAGGCGCAGCACCAGGTTGCGGCGTTCCAGCGCCAGTTTCGGGTTACGCCATGGATTATAGAGCGACGCCCCTTTAACCATGCCGACCAGCATCGCCTGCTGATCCAGACTCAGCTCATCAACCGGACGGCCAAAGTAGTAAAGGCTCGCCAGCGGGAAACCGCGTATCTGATCACTGCCTGCCTGACCGAGATAGACCTCGTTCAGGTAAAGCTCCAGAATGCGATCTTTGCTGTAGCGCGCATCCATGATCACCGCCATATAAGCTTCACGCGCTTTACGCCACAGCGAACGTTCGTTGGTGAGGAACAGGTTCTTCACCAGCTGCTGCGTCAGCGTACTGCCGCCCTGCACCGCTTTCCCGGCCGTGATGTTCGCCAGGAAGGCGCGACCAATGGAGTAAGGGCTGATGCCATCATGCTCATAGAAATGGCGATCTTCGGTAGCAATCAGCGTATCGACCAGCAGATCCGGGAAACCGGTGCGCGGTACGAAGAGTCGCTGTTCACCATTCGGCGACTGCAGCATGGTGATCAGGCGCGGATCAAGGCGGAAAAAGCCAAAATCACGGCCGGTTTCGAGGTTTTTAATCTCACTCAGCTCATCTTTAGTGAAGCTCATGCGCGCGTGGATCTGCCCCTCTTTACTGTCGGGGAAATCAAACGGGCGACGCAGTAGATCGATGGTATTGCCCTTTACCGAAAACTCGCCAGGGCGGGTAATCCGGGAGACTTCGCGGTACTGGGTTCCTTCCAGCAGCGCCACCATTTCACTTTTGTTGTAGGCCATGCCCGGTTCCAGGCTGACCATGCGACCGTAGACAGTAGCGGGCAGTTGCCACACTTTACCGTCAATTCGGCTGCGAATTTCCGAGTCGAGGTAGATGCCCCACGCGGCCATGACCACCACAAACACCAGGAACAGTTTGATTACCCATCCCAGCCAACGGCGTTTGCCGCGCGGCGGTTTTCCACCTTTACCTTTACGTGGCACCGGCGCTTCCTCCTCGTCATCATTAAAATCGTCCTGATCGATATCTTGTTCGATATCCCTGCGTCGTCCCCGGCCCGCACTGCTGCGCGGCGGCAACGGTTTACCTTTGCGCCCTATTGGTTCGCGATCGTTCCCAGACATTACTTTTCTTCTCCAGGCAGTGCTTACGGCAGCGCCGCTACTCTAACTGCTTTCTCGCGTGCCGCATGGCAGAACCCTCTGAATTCGATCCAGCGGACTCAACCCTGCGGGGACATTTTTTTGGTTCGCCTTGTTGGCAAGGCGGTGGCCGGATCCTCTGGCCAGGGATGTTTTGGATAACGTCCCTTCATCTCTTTCCTGACGTCCGGCCAGGCACCTCGCCAGAACGCCGCCAGATCGCGGGTGATCTGCAACGGGCGCTGGGCGGGCGATAACAGCTCCAGCACCAGCGGAATGCGTCCTTCCGCCACCGTGGGATTACGCGCTTCGCCAAACATCTCCTGAATCCTTACTGCCAGCGCGGGCGGCTTATCCGCATCATAGCGAATCGGCAGCCGGCTTCCGGTCGGCACAGTGTAATGAGTTGGCAGCACAGTATCCAGCCGCTGACGTTGTGACCATGTGAGTAAATGTAATAGCGCGGTGGTCAGGTTGACTGCCTGCAGGCTCCGCAGATCGCGCACCGCTGACATCTGCGGCAACAGCCACTGTGGCAGGCTCTCAAGCAGGCTTTCGTCATCCGTGGCGGGCCAGCTCTCTTCCGGCAGCCACTGCGCCGCACACTGGATGCGCAGGCGCAGCTGTTGGGCGTCCGACGTCCAGCCCAGCACCGACAGACCTTTTTCGGCGATCCAGCGCAGCATGGCTGCGTGCAGCACGTCCGGTTCCGGGCGCGCCATCGGCTGGGTTTTCAGTATCAGCGCGCCAATCTGCTCACGTCTGAACGCACGCAGCGTGCCCTTCTCTTCATCCCACTCTACTTCGGTCCGGCGCTCAATCAATGCGGGATGCTGCTGGCACAGCGCTTCAATATCGACCGGCAGTGCCAGCAACATCCGGGCATCCGGCGTCGCACTGCCCTGCAACAGGGCGGGAGCAATCAACCACTCATTGCGCGTCAGGCCATCCTGCTCATCGAGTCGGGCACCCAGCCCGTTGGCCAGCTGATAGCGACCGCTCTGATCGCGTCGCCGCGCCAGCCGATCGCCAAACCCCACCGCCAGCAATCCGGCGAAACGATCGTCATCAACCCGGCCACCCCGGATTTTTAGCCGTTGCTGCCACTGCTGCGCTCGCCGCTGCCCGTGAGTTTGTGGCCGATGCAGGGCATCGCGCAGATCGGCGCTGCCGCTACGGGGCGGGTCTTCCAGAATCGCCACCAGCAGCGCGGCGCTGGCGACCGCATCCGGCTCGTCACCCGCGGCACACAGCATGGCGGCGAGTCGCGGATCACATCCCAGCTGCGCCATGCGCCGTCCCAGCGTGTTAAGCATACCGTTGTTGTCCAGTGCACCCAGTCGGGTTAACAACTGTTGCGCAGCAGCAAGATTTCTGGCTGGCGGCCGATCCAGCCACTGCAGTTGTTGCGGCCGGGTACAGCCCCACTGCAGCAGCTCAAGCCACAGTGACGAGAGATCGCTGTTAACGATTTCCGGTTCGCTCTGCGCCGCCGCACGCAATGCCTGCTCCTGAGGCAACAGATGCAGGCAGAGCCCCGGCATCAGTCGTCCGGCGCGACCCGCACGCTGAATCATCGACGCCTGGCTGATTCGCTGGGTCTGCAAGCGCGTCACGCCGCTACGGGCGTCAAACAAAGCGCTCCGTTCCAGCGCACTGTCGACCACCAGCCGAATCCCCTCAATGGTCAGGCTGGTCTCGGCGATATTTGTGGCGAGCACCACTTTGCGCCGTCCGGCGGCAGCGGGCAGAATAGCCAGGCGCTGCGCCACCAGCGGCAGTGCACCATAGAGCGGTGTCAGATCAACGTCGTCACTGATGCGTGATTCCAGTTCGCGCTTCACCCGTTCGATCTCCGCCACGCCCGGCAGAAACAGCAGCAGTGAACCGCTCTCATCCCGAAGCAGTTGGGCGACTTCACGCGCGACCGCCTCTTCAAAGCGCACGTTCTGATTCAGCGACGCATAACGCCGCTCTACCGGATAGCTGCGCCCTTCTGAAACAATCAGCGGCGCATCTGGCAGCAGCGTCGCCAGCCGGGTATTATCCAGCGTGGCGGACATCAGCATAATCTTCAGGTCATCGCGCAGCCCCTGCTGCACATCGAGCAGCAGCGCCAGCGCCAGATCGGCTTGCAGGCTGCGCTCGTGAAACTCATCGAGGATCACCAGCGACACGCCCTCCAGCATCGGGTCGCGCTGAAGCATGCGCGTGAGCATTCCTTCGGTGACCACTTCCAGCCGGGTCTGTGGCCCGACGCAGCTTTCGCCACGCATCCGGAACCCCACCGTGGCACCCGGCTGTTCGCCAAGCTGCTCCGCCAGCCGCTGCGCCACATTCCGCGCCGCCAGCCGACGTGGCTCCAGCATAATGATCCGTCCCGACAGTGCCCCCTGCTGTAACAACTGCAGGGGCAGCCAGGTCGATTTGCCCGCGCCAGTGGGCGCGGCCAGCAGGATTTGAGAGGCGTCACTCAGCGCCGCCAGGATGTCAGGCAGCACTGCGCTGACCGGTAAATCGCTCACAGCAAACTCCGCTTCTGCCTGTGCTAAGATGGCGCGCATTGTAGCATCCATCCGTGATATTTGCCGGAGAGCGCCATGGCAACACAACGCTTATTTTTTGCCATCAGCCTGCCTGAGGAGATGCAGCAACAGCTGGTGCGCTGGCGGGCCGACACCTTTCCTGCGGAGACGGGCCAGCCGGTGGTCGCGGCCAATCTGCACCTGACGCTGGCGTTTCTGGGTGAGGTCGCGCCGGAAACCTCACAGCGCCTGCAGACGCTGGCCTCACGCATTGTCCAACCCGGCTTTGATCTCGACCTTGATGATGCCGGACACTGGCCGCGTCCCGGGGTGGTCTGGCTCGGCTGCCAGCGTGCGCCACGCGGTCTGTTGCAGCTCGCCAGCCTGCTGCGGGCGCAAGCCGCCCGGCATGGCTGTTACCAGAGCCCCCAGCCGTTTCATCCGCACATCACGCTGTTACGCCACGCTACTCAGCCGGTGTCGTTACCGCCGCGCGGCTTTCACTGGCGTTTTCGCGTCTCCACCTTTTCCCTGTTCGCCTCTGAATATGCCCGGGGCCGTACCCGCTATCGCGCAATGGCCAGCTGGCCCTTACCGTCTCAGGATCCTCATGCACTTCTCTCCGCCCCTTAAACCCGCCCGTCTGATCGCCCGTTACAAACGTTTCCTGGCCGATATCGTCACGCCAGAGGGCAACGTTCTGACGATTCACTGCGCCAATACAGGCGCCATGACCGGCTGCGCCACGCCAGGCGATCGGGTCTGGTATTCGACATCCGACAGCCTGACGCGCAAATACCCCCACAGCTGGGAGCTGACCGAAACGCAACAGGGTCACTGGATCTGCGTCAATACCCTGCGCGCCAACCAGCTGGTGGCTGAAGCACTGGCTCAGGATCGGCTGCCGGCGCTGGCCGGTTACGCCCATCGTCAGGCGGAAGTGAAGTATGGCAGTGAAAAAAGCAGAATTGATTTCCTGCTCAAAGCAGAGGCCCGACGCAACTGCTATATTGAGGTGAAATCCGTAACCCTTCTACATGAAGGCAAAGGTTATTTTCCGGATGCGGTGACGATCCGAGGACAGAAACACCTGCGTGAACTGGCGACAGTCGCGGCAGAGGGTCATCGGGCCGTTTTGTTGTTTGCCGTTTTGCACTCGGGGATTGAGGACGTTTCCCCGGCACGTCACATTGATGTGGCGTATGCAGAACAACTGGCTCAGGCGCAACAGGAGGGCGTAGAGGTGTTAGCGTATCAGGCAGACTTATCGGCGGAGGGAATGTTTCTTAAATCGCCGATCAACGTAACCTTGTAATATCTTTTGCAATTTTATGTGTTAAGAATGTTCTGAGCTAAAGGGCTGATTACGCTGTTCCTCACAGGCTTGTCAAGGTGTGTTCATGAAGAATTGCCAACCCTGACTGCTTCTGTTATTTATAGCGGCCTGTTTTTTTCCCCAATGGGGGATCGATGTACCCCGCAGACGTCAAATACAGGCTGGCAGCAAGGCCCCTGCGAGACGAAATTCGAAGGGTATAGTGCGTGTTATCCAGGAGAAGCAACATGCAAGAAGGTCAAAACCGTAAAACATCGTCCCTGAGTATTCTCTCTATCGCTGGAGTTGAACCTTATCAGGTGAAGCCTGGCGAAGAGTATATGAACGACGCGCAGCTGACCCATTTTCGCAAGATTCTGGAAGCCTGGCGTAATCAATTGCGGGACGAAGTCGATCGTACCGTATCGCATATGCAGGATGAAGCCGCTAACTTCCCGGACCCGGTTGACCGTGCCGCGCAGGAAGAGGAGTTCAGCCTGGAGCTGCGTAACCGCGATCGCGAACGTAAACTGATTAAAAAGATCGAGAAAACGCTGAAGAAAGTCGAAGATGACGACTTCGGCTATTGCGATTCCTGTGGCGTTGAGATTGGTATCCGCCGTCTCGAAGCACGTCCTACTGCCGATCTCTGCATCGACTGTAAGACGTTAGCAGAAATTCGTGAGAAACAAATGGCCGGCTGATGCCGTGTCCAGCCGGTTACCCCGCAGCGGAACAACCGTTGTTCTGTCCGCTGCGGGGTCACTTCTGAAACCTATGTCATCCTCCTGTATCGGTCGCTTCGCCCCTTCTCCCTCTGGTGAACTCCACTTCGGCTCGCTGATTGCTGCGCTGGGAAGTTACCTGAGCGCCCGCGCGCAAAACGGCGTCTGGCGGGTGAGGATTGAAGATATCGATCCGCCACGAGAAGTGCCGGGTGCCGCCAGCCGTATCCTGCATCAGCTGGAACATTACGGATTAGCGTGGGATGGAGAGGTGCTGTGGCAGTCACAGCGTCATGAGGCCTACCGCGAGGCGCTGGCCTGGCTGCAGCAGCATCGGCAGAGCTATTTCTGCACCTGTTCCCGGCGGCGTATTCAGCAGATTGGCGGGTTCTATGATGGTTACTGTCGTGAACGGCAACGCGGACCGGAAAATGCCGCGCTGCGGTTACGCCAGCATGCACCGGTCTTTGCGTTTGACGATAGGCTGCGCGGCCGCACCGAGGCAGACAGACGACTGGCACAGGAAGATTTTATTATCCATCGCCGTGATGGCCTGTTTGCCTACAATCTGGCAGTCGTCGTCGATGATCATTTTCAGGGCATCACCGAAGTGGTACGCGGCGCAGATTTGATTGAGCCAACGGTGCGACAGATTGCGCTCTATCAGCAATTTGGCTGGCCGGTGCCCGCCTGGCTGCATCTGCCGCTGGCGCTTAACCACGATGGCAATAAGTTGTCGAAGCAGAATCATGCCCCTGCGCTGCCGGATAGCGATGCCAGACCGCTGCTGGTGGCGGCGTTACGCTTCCTGGGACAGCCTGTTTCAGGCGGCTGGCAGGACTTAACGCAGGACAAACTGCTGTCTGATGCGGTGTCGCAGTGGAATATGGCTTTGATGCCGCAACAGAACGCCCTGAAACCGGATGCGTAGACAACAGCATTCTCAAACGGTTCTCAACAGGCTATGATTAGCCGCTGATTTTACCTACACCCTAATTGCCACTGTCGAGGTGTCCCATTTTTACCCGAGTAGCTAATTTTTGCCGGAAAGTCCTGAAGCGTGATGAAGAGGAAGCCCCAGCAGAGGTTGAACCAGAGCATCTGATGACCATCATCCCTCGTGAAAGCCACACCATCTCACGTAAAGACATCAGCGAAAATGCCCTCAAAGTGCTCTATCGCCTGAACAAAGCCGGTTATGAAGCCTATCTGGTAGGCGGTGGTGTGCGCGATTTGCTACTGGGGCAAAAACCCAAAGATTTCGACGTGACCACCAACGCCACGCCTGAGCAAATGCGCAAGCTGTTTCGCAACTGTCGCCTGGTCGGCCGTCGTTTCCGTCTGGCACACGTGATGTTTGGCCCGGAAGTGATCGAAGTCGCCACCTTCCGCGGACATCATCAGGCGGAAGAGCCGGAAGAGGATCGCAACAGTTCCCAGCGCGCCCAGAGCGGCATGTTGCTGCGTGACAATATCTTCGGCTCTATCGAAGATGATGCCCAGCGCCGCGATCTCACCATCAACAGCCTCTACTACAGCGTGGCCGATTTCAGCGTGCGTGACTATGTAGGCGGCATCAGCGATCTCGAACAGGGCATCATTCGTCTGATTGGCGATCCGGAAACACGCTACCGCGAAGATCCCGTTCGCATGCTGCGCGTTGCACGCTTTGCCGCCAAACTCAATATGAGCATTGCGCCGGAAACCGCTGAGCCGATACCACGTCTGGCCTCGCTGTTGCGTGATATTCCGCCCGCTCGCCTGTTTGAAGAATCGCTGAAAATGTTACAGGCAGGCTACGGCTACAGCACTTATCTCAAGCTGTGTGAATATCAGCTGTTCCAGCCGCTGTTCCCGACGCTGGCGCGCAACTTTACGGAAAGCAGTGATAGCCATATGGAGAGGATGCTGGCGCAGGTGCTGAAAAACACCGATAACCGCATTCACAACGACATGCGCGTTAACCCGGCGTTCCTGTTTGCAGCGATGTTCTGGTATCCGCAGCTTGAAACAGCAGAACGCATTGCGCAGGAAAGTGGCCTGACCTATTTCGAAGCCTTTGCGATGGCGATGAACGATACGCTGGACGAAGCCTGCCGTGCGCTGGCGATTCCGAAACGTATTACTTCGCTGATCCGTGATATCTGGCTGCTGCAGTTACGCATGTCGCGCCGTCACGGTAAACGAGCCTGGAAACTGATGGAACATCCGAAATTCCGCGCCGCTTACGATCTGCTGGCGCTGCGAGCGGAAGTGGAGAATAACCCGGAATTGCTGCGGCTGAGCCAGTGGTGGGGGGAATTCCAGGTGGCTGCGCCGCCGCATCAGAAAAACATGCTGAATAATCTGGGTGACGATCCGGTGCCGCGCCATAAATCGCGTCGTCCGCGCCGCCGTCCTTCCGCGCCGCGTCGTGACAACCAGAATGTCTCATGACACGGGTTTACCTCGCGTTAGGCAGTAATCTGGCCGATCCGCTGCATCAGGTTGATGCCGCGCTGAGGGCACTTGATGCGTTGCCGCAGACGCAACGCATCGCCACCTCACCGTTCTACCGCACGCCGCCTTATGGCCCACCCGATCAACCCGATTTTCTCAATGCCGCCGTGGCGCTGGAGACCGATCTCAGCGCAGAAGCACTGCTTGACCATACCCAGCGGATTGAGCGGGAGCATGGCCGGGTGCGCAAGGCAGAACGCTGGGGGCCGCGGACGCTGGATATTGATCTGATGCTGTTTGGCGAGGCGCAAATCAACACGGAGCGGCTAATTGTGCCGCACTATGATCTGCTGAATCGCGCTTTTATGCTGGTGCCGCTGCTGGCGGTTGCGCCGGACGCCCGCTTACCCGATGGCCGGGCACTCAGCACCATTCTGGCCACCCTCGACAGTAGCAGCATCGCCCTGTGGCACCCCTGAACAGACAAATACACATCTCTGATTCCGCTCTTTAACGCTATCCAGTAAACTGCGCCCATCAGAATTCCTGAGTTGAGAGCGCCATGAAAACCACCACGATTTCACATCTGCGTCAGGCGAAAGCCAGCGGTAAAAAATTCGCGACGCTGACCGCCTACGATTTCAGTTTTGCCCGTCTGTTTGCCGATGAAGGCATACAGGTACTGCTGGTTGGTGATTCTTTAGGGATGACGGTACAGGGGCATGATTCCACCCTGCCGGTCACGGTCAGCGACATCGCCTATCACACCGCCGCCGTGCGCCGTGGCGCGCCACAGGCACTGTTGCTGGCCGACCTGCCGTTTATGAGTTATGCCACACCACAACAGACCTTTGACAACGCTGCACAGCTGATGCGTGCCGGTGCCAACATGGTGAAACTGGAAGGCGGCAGCTGGCTGGCTGAGACAGTGCTGATGCTGACCGAACGGGCCGTGCCGGTGTGTGGTCATCTTGGCCTGACACCGCAGTCGGTGAATATCTTTGGCGGCTATAAAGTGCAGGGCCGTGATGAAGCCGGAGCAGAGCAACTGTTGGCCGATGCGCTGGCGCTGGAAGCCGCCGGCGCACAGCTGATGGTGCTGGAATGCGTACCGGTGTCGGTGGCGCAGCGGATTACCCACGCGCTCACCATCCCGGTAATCGGTATCGGTGCCGGTAACGTCACCGATGGTCAGATTCTGGTGATGCATGACGCACTGGGCGTGACCGGCGGCCATATTCCCAAATTTGCCAAAAATTTCCTGGCGGAGACCGGCGACGTTCGCGCGGCAATTCGCCACTATATCGCCGACGTTGAGGCCGGTACTTACCCGGCGGCAGAGCACAGTTTCCAGTAATCCAGGAGAGTCACCGTGTTGATCATTGAAACGCTGCTGATGCTGCGCCATGACGTCCGTCGCTGGCGCCAGCAGGGTAAACGCATTGCGCTGGTGCCCACCATGGGCAACCTGCATGAAGGACATCTGACGCTGGTGGATGAAGCACGGGCGCGCGGCGACATCGTGATTGTTTCGATCTTTGTTAATCCGATGCAGTTCGATCGCGCCGATGATTTAGCGCGCTACCCGCGTACGCTGCAGGAAGATTGTGAAAAGCTGAACCGCCATAAAGTTGACGTGGTCTTTGCTCCCTCACCTGCTGAAGTCTATCCGCAGGGCGCTCAGAATCAGACCTTTGTTGAGGTGCCTGTGCTCTCTTCCCTTCTGGAAGGGGCCACGCGTCCAGGCCATTTTCGCGGCGTGGCGACCATCGTCAGCAAACTGTTTAATCTGGTGCAGCCTGATATTGCCTGTTTCGGTGAAAAGGATTTTCAGCAGCTGGCTATCATTCGTAAGATGGTGGCTGATATGGGCGTCGACATTGAGATTGTTGGCGTGCCAACTGTACGGGCGAAAGATGGCCTGGCGCTGAGTTCGCGCAACGGCTATCTGACGGCAGATGAGCGTAAGCTGGCCCCGGCGCTAAGCCAGGTCATGCACCAGATGGCTCAGCGGCTGGAGAACGGCGAGCGTCACATTGAAGAGATCATCGAGGCGGCCAGTGAGGCACTGCTGGCACAGGGATTGCGTCCTGACGGCCTGGCGATTTGTGATGCGGAAACGCTACAGCCGCTCACGGTGGACAGCCAGCGTGCTGTGGTGCTGATGGCCGCCTGGCTGGGCAAAGCCCGCCTGATTGATAATCAAACCGTTGACCTGACGCAGTAACTACGCCTGCTGCAGGTTATTTTTTTTCTCTGACAAGGTTTCTGGCTATGATTCGCACAGTTCTGCAAGGCAAATTGCACCGCGTAAAGGTGACGCAGGCGGACCTCAATTATGAAGGTTCCTGCGCTATCGATCAGGATTTCCTGGATGCTTCCGGCATTCTGCAATATGAAGCGATCGATATTTATAACGTCACCAACGGTCAGCGCTTTTCCACCTACGCTATCGCGGCTGAGCGTGGCTCGAAAATTATTTCTGTCAACGGTGCGGCCGCGCGCTGCGCCTGCGAAGGCGATATTTTAATTATCTGCTCTTATGTGCAGGTAGAAGATGCCGAAGCGCGTCAATGGCAGCCTAAGGTCGCCTATTTTGAAGGTGACAACCAGATGAAGCGTCTGGCGAAAGCGCTGCCCGTGCAGATCGCCTGATTAAGAAAGGGCCGCCGGTAAAACGGACGCCCCTTTTCATTTCTGCTTCCGCAATTAAACCGGTTTGGTTGTCATTGGCATCGATGACTTTTTCATCGTTAAGAGGAAATTAAACCCGCCGCGTTTTCTCATCAGACACACTGTCCACGCCAACGCCATCATAAACGCCGAAATAAACTTCAGGTCATTCACCCAGGCTGACGGGCTTTCAAACTTCACAATCTTACTGAAGAACTGAATTTCCAGATAATGCGACAGGTAGAAGACGATAGAATTGAGGCCAATGTAGCAGACCAGTTCAGACTTCAGCTTCAGCGCAATCCAGACAAAAAACAGAACCGATAATAGTGCAAGCGGTGATAATAACGCCTGGGAATGAGGGTCCGGTACAAAGATATTCAGGCAGGAGAGTGGCACAAAACTGATCACTGAAATAAACAGCGTCAGGCCATGCTGCAGTTTCCCCGCGATCTCTCCCTGCTTTCTTACCACGTAATCGCCAGGATAGAAGAAAACAAATAGATACAGTGATTTGTTAATAGGCGCATTGTTGAAGCTGGCAAACACATCATCAGCGTCAATCGCCGGCAGCGCCCCGCTCAGTGTCATAGAGAAGGCAAATACCAGCAGGAATGGCAAATGACGGGCAAAGATAATCACAATAAAGAAGATAAACAGCGAATGCAGGAATCAGGTGATATCTCCGCCACCGGCCAGATGGGAAAGAATAATATTCATCGGTGATTGCGGCGTATTTCCATCGAACTGAACACGATTTTTAACCCGCCTTAGACTGTGACGCCTATCACAAACGGATAAATAATTCAGACCATCTTGTTATTAAAACAAGCACCCAGGCCTTTTCTCAACCCGGCATCGACAAATAAACCAGAAACAAAGCACATCAGTCCCCGTCTTACCGGTGAAATTATCTCATTTAACAGGCTACCGAAGGCGGTAAAATGTCCGGCATTATTATGTACGTCGATAGTGCCATGCAAAAAAATGATTGCGAGAATACTTAATCCACACAGATTATCAATCCATGTTATACGATTCATCCCTTCCTGCTTTTGACTAAAAAACGCCCCCAGGTAGAAGTCATTTTTCTTATCGAAAACACCACTTATCCATTTCATCCCTGAACAGAGAAATAACCTTATTTCGGCAGTATTTTTATAATTCACACTGAAAACCAATAACCGCCCTACGAGGCTATCCTTAAAAAGATTTAATAATTTAAAATCATTAAGATAGCGGCATTAGCTACATTACTATCAGATAATAATCAGGGCTATTGTTTGCCAGAAGAATGAAGGTGAGGCTATTACCAATGGCGGAGACCAAAAAAGCGATGAGGCAGCAATTAATGCCATTCTCAAGACCAGTCGCAACCCTAATTGTGGCTATCTTTATCCACTCAAAAAAAAGCCACGCCCTTATCGCAGCGTGGCCCTTACCATTCAATTTATTCTCAGGTGCGTAATCCGCGACCGCGCTGAATCAGCGCATAGACCAGCCAGTAGAAAACCAGAATAAAGGCTATCAGTACCGAGAGGGTAAACACCAGCGGCACATCATTAATGCCGAGGAAGCCATAACGGAAGCCGCTAATCATATAAACAATTGGATTGAGTTTAGAGACAGCCTGCCAGATCGGCGGCAGCAGACTCAGTGAATAGAATACGCCGCCCAGATAGGTCAGTGGTGTCAGCACAAAGGTCGGGATCAGGCTGATATCGTCAAAGGTGCGCGCAAAGACAGCATTCAACAAACCCGCGAGTGAAAACAGAATTGCAGTCAGCAGCAGTGTGATCGCCACCATTGCCCAGGAATGCACGTGGAACGGCACAAAGAACAGCGAGATGGCCGTCACCAAAATACCTACGCAGACACCACGCGCGACGCCGCCGCCAACATAACCGGCAATAATAATGTGGGTCGGCACCGGCGCGACCAGCAACTCTTCTATGTTGCGCTGGAACTTAGCGCTGAAGAACGACGACGCCACGTTGGCATAGGCGTTGGTGATGACCGCCATCATGATCAATCCCGGCACGATGAACTGCATATAGCTGAAGCCGTGCATCTCACCGATGCGCGACCCAATCAGGTTGCCAAAGATGATGAAATAGAGCGTCATGGTGATCACCGGCGGCACCAGCGTCTGAATCCAGATACGGGCGAAACGGTTAACCTCTTTGGCCCAGATACTCTTCAGCGCCACCCAGTACAGATGTGTCATGCTTTTGCTCCTGTTTTTCCCTGCGTCGTCAGGCCAACGAATAGCTCTTCCAGACGGTTGGCTTTATTGCGCATACTCAGTACCTGCACACCCTGTGCGCTAAGCTGGCTGAAAACGCTGTTAAGCCCCTGCTCACGCAGCACTTCCACTTCGAGCGTTGAGGTATCGGTCAGCCGGTACTGAAACCCTTCCAGCTTGGGCAGTGGACTGCGCGGTGCCAGATCCAGGATAAAGGTTTCTGATTTGAGCTTGGAGAGCAGCGCTTTCATCGAGGTGTTCTCTACCAGCTCACCGCTCTGGATGATGCCGATGTTGCGGCACAGCATCTCCGCCTCTTCCAGATAGTGGGTTGTCAGAATAATGGTGGTGCCTTTAGCATTGAGATCTTTCAGGAACACCCACATTGAGCGTCGAAGTTCGATATCGACCCCGGCCGTGGGTTCATCCAGAATCAGCAGTTTAGGCTCATGCATCAGTGCGCGGGCGATCATCAGGCGGCGCTTCATCCCGCCTGAGAGCATGCGCGCACGTTCACTGCGTTTGCCCCACAGATCGAGCTGCTTCAGATACTTCTCTGCCCGCTCGTTGGCTTCACGACGCTCGACGCCGTAATAACCCGCCTGGTTAACAACGATTTGCATCACCGTCTCAAACGGGTTGAAGTTAAATTCCTGCGGCACCAGGCCAAGCTGACGTTTGGCATTCACCACATCTTTTTCCAGATCGTAGCCAAACACCCGCACGCTACCCTCGGATTTGTTAACCAGCGAACTGATGATGCCAATGGTGGTTGATTTACCGGCACCGTTTGGTCCCAGCAGCGCATAAAAGTCACCCGCTTCAACGTTAAGATCGATGCCCTTCAGCGCCTGCACGCCGCCGGGATAGGTCTTGGTTAGCCGGGAAAGTTCCAGTGCATAAGTCATTCTGCATCCATACCCTGTTTTGATGGCATTGCAATGCCGTTTAAATTTATCAGGCCCTGGCATATAGTACGCGCGCGCACTCTGCGCAGTAACCGGTCGCTCAACGTCATGACAGACATCAATACCCTGATCAGAAACAACCGCGAATGGTCAAAATTGCTGGTTGAAGAAGATCCCAGCTTTTTTGAGCGGCTCGCCCAGACGCAAAAACCGCGCTTCCTGTGGATTGGCTGTTCTGACAGCCGTGTTCCTGCCGAACGTCTGACCGGACTGGAACCGGGCGAACTTTTCGTTCACCGCAACGTTGCCAATCTGGTGATCCACACCGATCTGAATTGTCTCTCCGTAGTGCAGTACGCTATCGAAGTGCTGGAAGTGGAACACGTTATCGTGTGCGGCCACTACGGCTGCGGGGGTGTGCAGGCGGCGATGGATAATCCGGAGCTGGGATTAATCGACAACTGGCTGCTGCACATCCGCGACCTCTGGTACAAGCATAGCGTGTTGCTGGGGGAACTCTCGCCGGATAAGCGCCTGGACAAACTGTGCGAAATCAACGTTATTGAACAAGTCTATAACCTGGGGCACTCGACCGTCCTGCAATCGGCGTGGAAACGCGGAAAGAATGTCTCCCTGCACGGCTGGGTATACGGCATTCAGGACGGCTGTCTGCGTAACCTTGACGTTACGGCAAACAGCCGGGAGACCCTTGAGCAGCGCTACCGTCACGGCATTGCTAATCTGTAGCTGGACGGCGAGGCCTGAGCCGATTGCGGCGTAAAGCGCGACATAGCCTACACCAGGCAACAGGTGCAGGCCCTGGAAGAATGTGCGGTCAGAACGGTATCAGGATTCCAGCGGCACCACTTTGCCGATATAAGGCAGATGACGATAGTGCTGAGCATAGTCGATACCAAAGCCCACCACGAACTCATCCGGAATAGCAAAGCCGACATACTCCACGTTCACCTCGACTTCACGGCGCTCTGGTTTATCCAGCAGGGTACAGATCGCCAGTGATTTGGGCTGACGCAGCCGCAGAATCTCACGCACTTTGCTCAGGGTGTTACCGGAGTCGATGATATCTTCGACGATCAGCACATCCTTGCCACGAATGTCTTCATCCAGGTCTTTCAGGATTTTCACATCACGCGTGCTGGACATGCCGCTGCCGTAACTGGATGCCGTCATAAAGTCGACTTCATGTGGCACATGAATGGCGCGACAGAGATCAGCCATAAACATAAAGGAGCCGCGCAGCAGCCCCACCAGCACCATATCGCTGCCGCTGTCGCGGTAGTGGTCGTTAATCTCTTTGCCCAGCTCAGCGATGCGCGTGGCGATTGCCTGTTCAGGGATCATCACTTCAACAGTGTGTTTCATTGCGTTCAGCCCGGTTACGTCAGAAAAGCCCGGAAGTCTATCATAGACACAGGCGTGACGGCTGTGCGGCACCACAAGCAAACGATTACGTCGCGAAAATTATTAGCCGCAGCCTGACGGTGGCTGAAATGCGCATTACCTTAGAACATTCTGGCATTTACCAGCATGATTCGCTGCGTGGTAGCCTTTATCCAACAGATCGTTACCCTACTCGTGCCGCAGGCCGGAGATCACAATGACCTCATCTTCAAGCAAACGAACACATATCGGCGACAGGCCGCTGCACCCTGAAACGCAGATGCTGAACTATGGCTATGATCCTCGCCTCTCTGAGGGTGCAGTGAAGCCACCGGTGTTTCTGACCTCGACCTTTGTCTTTGACAGCGCTGAAGAGGGGCGGGATTTCTTTGATTACGTCTCTGGCCGACGTGAGCCACCGGAAGGTAAATCGGGCGGGCTGGTCTATTCCCGTTTTAACCACCCTAACAGCGAAATCGTTGAAGATCGTCTGGCAGTCTATGAGCAGGCAGAGAGCTGTTCGCTTTTCTCTTCCGGCATGGCCGCCATCTCCACTGCCCTGCTAACATTTGCCCGTCCGGGCGAGGTGATTCTGCACTCCCAGCCGCTCTATGGCGGCACCGAAACCCTGCTCAGCAAGACGCTGCACAATCTGGATATTCAGGCAGTGGGTTTCAGCGACGGGAATGATGACGTCACAGTGCGTAAAGCCGCTCAGCAGGCGATGGCCCAGGGCCGGGTGGCGGTAATCCTGATTGAAACACCGGCGAATCCTACTAACAGCCTGGTCAATATTCGTCTGATGGCGCGCATCGCCGATGAGATTGACCAGCAACAGGGATCACGCCCGATTATCGCCTGTGACAACACCCTGCTCGGCCCGCTGTTCCAGCAGCCGCTGATGTTGGGCGCAGACCTGTCGCTCTACTCGCTGACAAAGTATGTGGGCGGTCACTCTGACCTGATTGCGGGCGCGGCGATGGGCAGTAAAACACTGATGGCGAAAGTGCGCGCCCTGAGGAGCGCAATCGGCACGCAGCTTGACCCGCATTCAAGCTGGATGCTCAGCCGCTCGCTGGAAACGCTGTCGCTGCGAATGGAGAAAGCCTGGCAGAATGCGGAAGCGGTCGCAGCGTTTCTGCGCGATCACCCGAAAGTGGCGAAGCTGCACTGGCTGCCCTATCTTGATGCGGAGAGCGCCGAAGGGAAAACGTATCGTGAGCAGTGTAGCGGCGCCGGTTCGACCTTCTCATTTGATATCATCGGCGGTCAGCCCGCTGCGTTTCGTTTTCTCAATGCTCTGTCGCTGTTTAAGCAGGCGGTGAGTCTGGGCGGCACCGAATCACTGGCCAGTCATCCTGGCAGCACCACCCACTCCGGCGTGCCGCAGGCGGTGCGTCAGCGTATTGGCATTACTGACGCCACGGTGCGGCTGTCGATTGGCATTGAGAACGCTGGCGACCTGATTGAAGATGTGAAGCTGGCGCTGGATCAGGCGTGATCAGCTCACAGTAAAGCCCAGCATCATGCCGGTGTCTTCATGCTCCAGCAGATGACAGTGGGCCATGTAAGCGTGCTCGGCGGCGGCGACATAGTTGAAGCGTACCAGCACTTCACTTCGCCAGCCGTCGACATTCACCATATCTTTCCAGCCCTGACGATGAGGGGCCGGAGGTTTGCCGTTCTCGGAGAGAATACGGAACTGGGTACCGTGAATGTGGAACGGATGCAGCATCGCGTCACCTTCACCGGAAATGGTCCACTTCTCATAATCACCCAGCTTCACCGCAAACGACGGCTTCGTCATATCAAAAGCCTGGCCATTAATCTTGTTGCCGTTCCGGAAATCGTAACCTGCGGGCTGTGCCATGCCGTGCATGCTGTGATCCCTGTTTTCCATCGGCGGCATCGGCTGTGCAGCCGTTTTTTCGTGCATCTGCGGCATCGCGTGATGAGTGCCGTTACCCATCGCTTTTTCGCCGTAGCGCTGCATCAGCGCCTGCATTCCCTGTTGGTCCAGCTGCGGGTCCATCATCAGCTGTAGCCAGCGTGTTGTCAGCCCATCGGTTGATAGCAGCGCGGGCAACGTTGCCAGCTGATCTGGCAGCGTGGCGCTGGCCATCACCCGCAGCGGCAGGATCTGAACCAGGGGCAGAGGCTGGTCAAACGGCGGCAGCGTCATGCCCATCTGTTCGGTCGGCAACGTCATCAGATCAAAGCTCTTACCGTCAGAGGTATCGATCATCACCTCAAAACGCTCGCCCGGCAGGATTGGCAGCGCGTCGAGCTTCACCGGCTCAGCCAGCAGGCCACCATCGCTGGCGATCACATAGAGAGGACGGCGATCGCTGGCGGCGATGTGCAGCGAACGGGCATTACAACCGTTGAGCAGACGCAGACGCAACCAGCCGCGCGGCACTGCATGCTGCGGATACTGGACGCCATTGGTCAGCATCATGTCACCAAACCAGCCTACCGCCGCGCGCATCACGTCGAGCTGATAATCGATGCGGCTGCCCTCTTTGGTCAGCTGTTTATCCTGAAAAATCAGTGGCACATCATCTACGCCCCACTGCGTGGGCAATCGCAGTGTTCCGCTCTCTTTGTCTTCCAGCAGGATCAATCCCGCCAGCCCCTGCGCCACCTGATGCCCGGTCTTGCCGTGCTGATGCGGGTGATACCAGCAGGTCGCGGCGGGTTGATCGGGCGTAAAGGAGACCTGACGCGAGCCGCCTGGCGCAATTACCGCCTGCGGGCCACCATCCACTACGCCAGGAATTTCCAGCCCATGCCAGTGCAGGGTTGTCGCTTCGCTGAGCCGGTTATGGATGTTCACCGTCACCGGTTTACCGCTCTGCAACTTCAATACCGGCCCCAGCAGGCTACCGTTATAGCCCCAGGTTGGCACCGCTTTGCCGTTCCACTGGGTGGTGCCCTGCATCGCCGTAAGGCTGTAACTGCCCCTTGCATCGGGTTCCAGCAGAGGCGGGATCGGCAACAGCGGACGAGTGGCAGCCATCAGCGAACGGCTCCAGAGCGGCAGAGCACCAGCTGCACTGAGTGCAGCCGTCATTTTCAAAAAGTATCGTCGTTGCATGATAATCATCCTTGTCACATGGGAACAGAAAGCCTAAACCCTGCCCTTAGGGCAAGGTCAATAATTGGCCCCCGAAAAAGACTCAAAAAGTGCAGCCGGAACGTGCCCGCGGCAAATTAATCGAAAACCTGAGAGCAACTGTGCTAACGTCATTAACAATATCCATTGAAGAGAACGACTATGAAGCAAAGCATCAAGATCCTGCTGTTGACGGGACTCCTTGGCTTCTCCTCCACCAGTTTTGCCCTGAGCGAATCCGAAGCGGAAGATCTGGCCGATCTTACGGCGGTTTTCGTCTATCTGAAAAATGATTGCGGCTATCAGGATTTACCGGACGCGCAGATTCGCAAAGCGCTGGTCTTTTTTGCTCAGCAGAACCGCTGGGATCTCAGTAACTACAGCAATTACAACATGAAGGCGCTGGGTGAAGATAGCTATCGCGATCTCAGCGGCATTGCCATCACCAACGACAAAAAATGTAAGTCACTGGCCCGAGATTCGCTAAGCCTGCTGGCCTACGTCAGGTAACGATTCTGCCCTCTGCTGCCGGACATTGACCGTGCAACCACGGTCAGTGTTAGCTATCATGTGCCGCCCATCTTCATGGCGATGTCATCAGAGGAGAGCACCATGGCCCACAATGAAACGTGGTATGAAACCCTTCATGCCGGTTTTGGCCAGTATTTCACGGTAGATAAAGAGTTGTACCGTGAGAAGACTGCGCATCAGGATTTAATCATTTTCGAAAATGCCGCGATGGGCCGTGTTATGGCGCTGGACGGCGTGGTGCAGACCACCGAACGAGACGAATTTATCTACCATGAAATGATGACCCACGTTCCGCTGCTGGCGCACGGTGCGGCGAAGAGCGTTCTGATCATCGGCGGCGGTGATGGCGCAATGCTGCGTGAGGTGTCACGTCATCCGGAGGTCGAAAAGATTACCATGGTAGAGATCGATGCGGGCGTGGTCACCTTTTGTCGCCAGTATCTGCCGAATCACAGCGCAGGCGCCTATGACGATCCGCGCTTTACGCTGGTGATTGATGACGGGGTTAACTTCGTTAACCAGACGCAGGACACGTTCGATGTCATCATTTCCGACTGCACCGATCCGATTGGTCCGGGCGAGAGTCTGTTTACTTCAGAATTTTATGCCGGTTGCAAAGCGGCCCTTAATGAAAATGGCATCTTTGTCGCGCAGAATGGCGTCTGCTTTCTGCAGCAGGATGAGGCCGTTAACAGCCATCGCAAGCTGGGGCATTACTTTACGGATGTCAGCTTCTATCAGGCGGCGATTCCGACCTACTATGGCGGCATCATGACCTTTGCCTGGGCGAGTGATAATCCGGCGCTGCGCCAGCCTGATATTGCGACCCTGCAGGCGCGTTTCGGGACTGCTGGCCTGACCTGCCGATACTACACGCCAGCAATCCATACCGGCAGCTTTGCCCTGCCGCAATATCTGTTGAATGCGTTATCTGCCGCGGGCTGATAGTGCATTTCTAAGGGGGTGACCGAAATTGCAAAAGCTAAAACTACACGGCTTCAACAACCTGACGAAAAGCCTGAGTTTTTGTATTTACGATATCTGCTATGCGAATACTGAAGCTGAACGCGATGGTTACATCGCCTACATTGACGAACAATATAACGCTAACCGCCTGACAGAAATCCTGACGGAGACCTGCTCAATCATCGGGGCTAACGTGCTTAACATTGCGCGCCAGGATTATGAACCGCAGGGGGCCAGCGTCACGATTCTGGTGAGCGAAGAGCCGATCGATCCCAAAGATATCGACAATTCCGAGCATCCAGGCCCGCTGCCAAACTCGGTGGTGGCGCATCTCGACAAAAGCCATATCTGCGTGCATACCTATCCGGAGAGCCACCCGGAAGGCGGGCTGTGCACTTTCCGTGCGGACATTGAAGTCTCAACCTGCGGCGTGATTTCACCGCTTAAGGCGCTGAACTACCTGATCCACCAGCTGGAGTCAGACATTGTCACCGTCGATTACCGGGTGCGCGGTTTCACTCGTGACGTGAAAGGGATGAAGCACTTTATCGATCACGAGATCACTTCGATTCAGAATTTTATGTCTGACGATATGAAAGCGATGTATGACATGGTGGATGTGAATGTCTATCAGGAAAACATCTTCCATACCAAGATGTTGCTGAAAGAGTTCGACCTTAAACACTATTTGTTTAATACCCGCCCGGAAGACCTCAGCCCGCAGGAGCATAAGCGCATTACTGACCTGTTGTGGAAAGAGATGCGTGAGATCTATTACGGCAGAAATATTCCCTCTATGGGTCTGAAGACACTCTGATTACCCGACGCGCAGCGTTACAATCCGTGACGTGCGCGTCTTCCCCCCGCCCACTTTTTTCACAGTACGGCGACTACCGGAATTCTCTGTTCGAAAACAATCATTATCCGCCTCGGGAATGTTATGTTCTGCGCTGCATGCTTGCCTCTCATACACCTTCAGGCAGAAAAAATGGCAAGTATTAACAGCATTGATTTTGATGCCGTTCCAGATGCCATTTTCCTTTCCACTCAGGCTATTCAGCGTGTTATCGACAGCGGCGCAGAGGGCGATACCGTGCAGGTTCCCGCAGGCCGCCCCACTGGGGGAGTGGGTGCTTAACGCCAGCGCACGTTTATGGTAACGGCATGTTGCCGTTGCAGAACAGATGGCGAATCATTTTGCCCGCCGGATGAGTGCTGCTGGCAGGATCGTACTGCAAGGACGCCGCACGACAGGTGGGGCCGCAGTCAGTATGTGGCCACCAAATCGGCGATGATCGGCAGGCAGGGTACGAAGCTGGGCACCGTTCGGCATAACGGCCAATATTGTGGTGCCAGGTGCCCCCGAAACACCGATGTTGCAACCGCCGGGCCGGGCCAGTTCACCGCCTCGTCTGCCACCAATGGGTCGCTATATTCAGCTGCAGGAAGTAGCCGGACGGGTGAATTTCCTGCTCTCCCCAGCGGCTGTGGCGATGACCGGCCAGCAACTGGTGATGTGCGGCGGTGCATCGCTGAGTCAATGAACAGGCTGGGCAGCTCAGGTCGCCGGGCTTTTACTGCCTTACTGGTTTGCCGTACTGGTTCACAAACTGGCGGTAGGCGGCAATCACCAGCTGAAAATCTTCGATGCCGCAGAATGAGAGGCTCTCTTCGTCATAGTAATTCATCCCCTCTTCCATGCCGTCATCTTCCAGTGCCAGCAGATTAGCGCGAATCATCACCTCTTCCTCATCCAGCAGAATGGTGTACTCGCTGCCGATGCGCTGCCACTGCCGCACGCTACCTTTGACATCCTCTATTGCGGCTTCAACTTCATCCAGTAAGCCCGGATCGTTCTTCACTTCTTCGTTGAACCAGTGGCCGACCGCTTCATGATCCATCGACATGCGAACCTTAATCTGTCCGGTCACATCGCGTAAAAATTCGTATTCCATCGCCCGTCCTCTCAACGTCGTCGCGTCATCAAATGAGTGTCAGTGCTGCCTGAGTGGATAAGTGTGACACGTCGCGCATTATTGCAGGCTGTCTGGCGAAATCCAGCATTTGATCGTCTCTCTACCCAGCGCTGAGACGTAAAAAAGGGGCGAATCATCGCCCCTTTCTGTTGTTGCTGACAGGAGAATAGTCAGACCGCGGTCTGGAAAATCACGCCATCAGCTTTGTCGGTGTACTGCGTTAACTGGTCGAAGTTGAGATAGCGATAGGTGTCATTGGCCGTTTTATCGACCTGCGCCATAAATTGCTGATACTCATCCGGCGTTGGCAGCCGGCCTAGCAGAGAGGCAACAGCAGCCAGTTCTGCAGACGCCAGATAAACGTTAGCGCCGGTACCCAGACGGTTCGGGAAGTTACGGGTCGAGGTGGAAACCACCGTCGAACCATCTGCTACACGTGCCTGGTTACCCATGCAGAGTGAACAACCTGGAATCTCAATGCGCGCGCCGCTTTTACCGAAAACGCTGTAGTAGCCCTCTTCGGTCAACTGCGCCGCATCCATCTTGGTTGGCGGCGCTACCCACAGACGGGTAGGCAACTGGCCTTTGTGGCTATCGAGTAGTTTACCGGCGGCACGGAAGTGACCAATGTTGGTCATGCACGAGCCGATGAACACTTCGTCGATCTTCTCGCCCTGAACGTCAGAGAGCAGACGTGCATCATCCGGATCGTTTGGTGCACAGAGGATCGGCTCTTTAATCTCGGCCAGATCGATTTCGATCACGGCGGCATATTCAGCATCGGCATCCGGCTCAAGCAACTGAGGATCGGCCAGCCATTTCTCCATACCTTCAATGCGACGCTCCAGCGTACGACGATCGCCGTAGCCTTCTGCGATCATCCACTTCAGCAGCACAATGTTAGAGCTGAGGTATTCGATAATTGGCGCTTTATCCAGCTTGATGGTACAGCCCGCAGCGGAACGTTCAGCTGATGCATCGGACAGCTCAAACGCCTGCTCGACTTTCAGATCCGGCAGACCTTCAATCTCCAGGATTCGGCCGGAGAAGATATTTTTCTTACCTTTCTTCTCAACGGTCAGCAGGCCCTGTTTGATGGCATACAGCGGAATAGCGTGAACCAGATCGCGCAGAGTAATGCCTGGCTCCATCTTACCTTTGAAGCGCACCAGTACCGATTCCGGCATGTCGAGCGGCATAACGCCCGTCGCTGCGGCAAACGCCACCAGACCTGAACCCGCCGGGAAAGAGATGCCGATAGGGAAACGAGTATGCGAGTCACCACCGGTACCTACGGTATCCGGCAGCAGCATGCGGTTCAGCCAGCTGTGGATAATACCATCACCCGGACGCAGCGACACACCGCCACGGTTCATGATGAAGTCCGGCAACGTGTGGTGCGTGTTCACATCAACCGGCTTAGGATAAGCGGCGGTATGACAGAAAGACTGCATGACCAGATCGGTCGAGAAGCCCAGGCAAGCCAGATCTTTCAGCTCGTCACGGGTCATCGGGCCGGTGGTATCCTGCGAGCCAACCGAGGTCATCTTAGGTTCGCAATAGGCTCCCGGACGAACACCGGTAACGCCACAGGCGCGGCCAACCATTTTCTGCGCCAGCGAGAAGCCACGGGTGCTCTCCGCAACATCTTTCGCCTGACGGAATACGGTGCTGTGTGGCAGACCCAGCGATTCACGCGCTTTAGTGGTCAGGCCGCGGCCGATGATCAGCGGAATACGGCCACCGGCGCGCACTTCGTCAATCAGCACTTCGGTTTTGAGTTCGAAACTGGCCAGCAGTTCATGGGTTTCGTGGTTGCGCACTTCACCTTTGAACGGATAGATGTCGATCACATCTCCCATGTTCAGGTCGTTGACGTCAACTTCAATCGGCAGTGCGCCCGCATCTTCCATGGTGTTGAAGAAGATGGGTGCAATTTTGCTGCCCAGCACCACGCCGCCGCCTTTTTTATTTGGCACGTTCGGGATGTCGTCGCCCATAAACCACAGCACTGAGTTGGTGGCAGACTTACGTGAAGAACCCGTTCCGACCACATCTCCCACATACGCCAGGGGGAAACCTTTGGTCTTCAGTGCTTCGATCTGTTTGATCGGGCCGATATTGCCCGCTTCATCCGGCTCAATGCCTTCGCGGGCATTTTTCAGCATCGCCAGGGCGTGCAGAGGAATATCTGGACGTGACCAGGCATCCGGGGCCGGAGAGAGGTCGTCGGTGTTGGTTTCACCCGTGACTTTGAACACCGTTACGGTGATCTTCTCAGCCAGTTCAGGCCGTGACAGATACCATTCCGCCTCTGCCCAGGATTGCATCACCTGTTTCGCGTATTCATTACCCGCTTTCGCTTTCTCCTCGACATCATAGAAGTTGTCGAACATCAGCAGCGTGTGTGAAAGGGCTTTCGCAGCGCCAGGAGCCAATTTGCTATCGTCCAGCGCTTCAATCAGCGGATGAATGTTGTAACCACCCTGCATAGTGCCGAGCAGTTCAACCGCTTTTTCAGGAGATATCAGAGGAGAGGTTGCTTCGCCTTTGGCGACAGCCGCCAGGAAACCGGCTTTGACATACGCCGCTTCATCGACGCCAGGTGGGACTCGGTTGACCAATAAATCGGTCAAAAATTCTTCTTCACCCGCAGGTGGATTTTTCAGCAGTTCAACCAGCGCGGCCATCTGGGAAGCCTCTAAAGGCTTAGGTACAATTCCCTGGGCAGCACGCTCGGCAACGTGCTTACGGTATTCTTCTAGCACGACGTTATCCTCGCTCTCATTATGTAGGGCTTTCCGACCACCTTGCTCACTTATGGAGAACACACTTCCCTTTCTCGTCCAGGTTGAGGTGCCCGGTTTCGCGGAGGGCAGAATAGCAGGATTTCGTCTGTTTGTTAATCTGTTTACAAAAATACAACATAATCGACTGTGCGGCTTCTACCCGTATATTTCCCCGCATCAGCCCGCTGACTTAGCTGAAACGGTCAGTTTGCCGCGTAGCGGATTCCGTAGAAATAACGGCATGATAACGTCATCTTTGCAGCGGTTTTAGATAAGTGATTCAGTGAAATAGATAACGGGCAGGAATAGAAGTCGAAGTACGTCTGGTTTACAGCAGAGGTGAGTTCGTCACCCTATCCATACCAGGCCGAAAATCTGCCTGGTGCTCTTTATGCTGAAGATGATTACAGCGTGGTTTTCATTTCCCGCAGGGATTCTGGCCAGTCACCCGACCAGACGTAGTGATCTTTCAGAATCCGCGCGCTGTAGTCGAGACAGATTTTCACTGGCAGGTTGGGATAAATTCGCTCCATTTCCTGCACCAGCTCTTCGCTGTCGTTGACCTTATGCAGCGTCTTAATGAAATCTTTGATATAGGTGCGGGTAAAGCCTATCGCCGACGGGCTAAGGGTTGGCGTGGTTCGCGAGTGCCCGGGAATCAGCACTTTCGGCTCCAGCGCGTCGAGCGTATCCAGACTTTCCATCCATTTCGCCATACGCTCCGGCGTACGCATATCGGCAATCCAGACGTGTGCGTCAGCGAAGACCACATCTGAGGCAATCAGCGTTTTGGTCGAGGGGATCCAAAGCGGTGTGACCCGGATACAATCGCCGCTGAGACCGCTCAGAATTTTAATCTGCTGCCCTTCCAGCCAGATTGTGTCCTCCTCCAGTTCAGTAATCGGAAAGGTAGTGCGGGCACCATTCTCTTTTAATACCTGCTTACCCCAGTAATCAATTTTGAAGTCGAAGGCATCATTAACGTCCTGGGCGACCTGCTTATAAGAGAAAATTTCGGCATCCGGAAAGACGGATTTAATCACTTCAAGACCCAGAAAATGATCGGGGTGCAAATGCGTAATAAAAATGCGTTTCAGGTCGAGACCAGTTTCGATAATTTCCGCGACTAACCGATGGGCATTCGCCAGCGTAAACTGGGCATCAACTAACATCGCCTCTTTCTCGCCCATGATGAGGGTGGAACTGACACCGAAACCGTCATGCTGGTCACTACTGATAAAAACCTTCGTCGATAAATCCATTTTTCGTCCTCGCAAGTTACGCGTCAGAAGCTACAAGACAGAAACTGCTATTCAGAAGAGGTCGTCATGACCTCTTCTGTACATGTTTAATTTTTCAGATTTTCCGGAAAATTGGCGGGCAACTGGTCAGGCGGACAGTCGATCACGCTTTCGTTATTTTCACCCACATCACGGATTACGGTCAGCGTCGCGAACTCATCAATCACTTCGGTTGGATAAGCCGGGCCCGCTTCGCGGAATTTTGCCATCTCTTCCAGATAATCATTCTGGAAGCAGACGGTTTTTTCCGGATTGTTCATTACCCAGCGTGGGAAGAAGATAGTGCCATGGAAAATTTTATCAGCCAGATTAACGGCCAGGCTGACATCGGTACCGGTTGGTTCAGTCCAGGAGACTTTATAAACATCCTGCGCCAGGCGAACGACATAGACGTGCTGATTTTTAACCCAGCGATTACCGACCATGCCACTGTGAATGCGATAGTCGATGGTACTGGCATTTTTAATGTAGAGCTCGTAGTTCCAGCCGTTGTCATAGGTGTAAACCAGATGTTTGCCGACAATGCCAGACAGGTCATGTTTATCAAAAGTGATCATGATTAATTCCTCATTTATTTTCCTTGAGAAGATTATTGCGCGTTACAAAATCGATTAATAACGCTATTTTTAGAACTAAATCATCCAATTTTTAGATGAGTATTCATGTACAAAACAACACTTGAACAGTGGTATCTGCTCGACGCAGTGGTAAATGAGGGAAGTTTTGCGCTGGCAGCAGAGATGAACAATCGCAGCCAGTCCTCACTGAGCTATCAGCTCAGCCTGTTACAACAGCGGCTGGGTTTGACCCTGTTAGAACAGGAAGGCCGCCGTGCCATCCTCAGCGCGGAAGGACATCAGTTGCTCGCTCAGGTTCGTCCGCTGCTGGAGGGATTCGGCGCGCTTGAGGCTCAGGCCAATGCACTGCAGCGCGGCGAGCGTTCGCGCATCGATTTGATGGTCGATGCGACGCTGCCCAAACCTTTGCTGTTTGATGTGCTCCAGACCTTTCAGCAGCGCTATCCACATGTGCGCATCTGGTTCAGCGAAATCGTCCGAAGCGAAACGCCTGACAGACTGGCGGAGCATCAGGCGGATCTCTGGCTGGTGGCGCAGTATGGCGATACGCCCGTAGCAGGCGAAAGTCTGATGAGTGTCGATTTTATTGCCGTCGCTCATCGCGACCACCCTCTACACCGCGAAACCGCCCCGCTTAATGCTGCCACACTGGCACGCTGGCCCTGCATTACTATTCTGGATCGTCAGCAACAGCAGCAGTCAGAGGTTAATGGCGATCAGGCGGAGAACTGGTCCTTCACGACGCTGTCGGCAGCAATTGAAGCGGTCCAGCATCAGTTAGGTTATGGCTGGCTGCCGGAACAGAATATCGCCGCGCTCCTGGAGAGCGGTGAACTCCGGCCCCTGCCACTGCTGCAGGGCCGCCGACGCAGTAGTTCGCTGGTGATGCATATGAACGAAGAAAGACTGCCCGGCAACAGCGCCATTGCTGCACTGGCGCAGATGTTTGTTGAGCGGGTGGCGCAGAGAGCAGTGCGTGACTGAGTGAAAGATTTGCAGGGGTTTGTGTAGGACAGGCCGGGTATTGAAAACAATATCGGCGGCGAACTGCGGGTGTGTTCCCCAGTGTACAGGACAATGACGTAATCATACTTTGGGAATTGAGTCACATCGGTTTACCCCCACTCACACAGGGAATATTTTACGCTATCACGCTGATTACAATGCATTTTTACGCCCGATAATTTCACCGGATTTTACACCCTGAATGAACTGCAATGCACACTGAGTCTACAGCACAAAATCCAGGCGAAAAAAAAGCCCCCGAAATGGGAGCTTTTTTCTTTAGTAGCAGAAACTTATTTCTTCTTCGCTTTCGCGTTAGGCAGATCGGTGATGCTGCCTTCGAAGATTTCTGCCGCCAGACCGACTGACTCATGCAGGGTCGGGTGAGCATGGATGGTCAGCGCAATATCTTCCGCATCACAACCCATCTCAATGGCCAGACCGATTTCGCCTAACAGCTCGCCGCCGTTAGTACCGACAATCGCGCCACCAATAATCCGGTGGGTCTCTTTGTCGAAAATCAGTTTGGTCATACCGTCTGCACAATCAGAAGCGATAGCACGGCCTGAGGCTGCCCACGGGAAGGTGGAGGTCTCATAGCTGATGCCCTTCTCTTTCGCTTCTTTCTCGGTCAGGCCAACCCAGGCAACTTCAGGCTCAGTATAAGCAATAGAAGGAATGACTTTAGGATCGAAGTAGTGCTTCAGACCAGAGATCACTTCAGCCGCCACGTGGCCTTCATGCACGCCTTTGTGCGCCAGCATTGGCTGACCGACGATGTCGCCGATAGCATAGATGTGTGGCACGTTGGTGCGCATCTGTTTGTCGACGCGGATGAAGCCGCGATCGTCCACTTCCACGCCCGCTTTACCGGCATCCAGACCTTTACCGTTCGGCACACGACCGATGGCCACCAGCACCGCATCATAACGCTGCGCTTCGCCTGGTGCTTTTTTACCTTCCATGGAAACGTAAATGCCATCGTCTTTCGCTTCAACGGCGGTCACTTTAGTTTCCAGTATCAGGTTAAATTTCTTGCTGATTTTTTTGGTAAAGACTTTTACCACGTCTTTATCCGCAGCCGGGATAACCTGGTCGAACATCTCAACCACATCGATCTCTGAACCCAGCGCATGATAAACCGTCGCCATTTCCAGACCGATGATGCCGCCACCCATAACCAGCAAGCGCTTCGGCACTTCTTTCAGCTCCAGTGCATCGGTAGAATCCCAGACGCGTGGATCTTCATGTGGAATGAAGGGCAGTTCGATTGGACGTGAACCCGCAGCGATGATGGCGTTATCGAAGTTGATGGTGGTTGCGCCGCCTTCTCCTTCAACCACCAGGGTATTAGCACCCGTGAATTTGCCGAGGCCATTAACGACAGTGACTTTACGGCCTTTTGCCATACCTGACAGGCCGCCAGTTAACTGGTTGATGACCTTCTCTTTCCAGCTGCGAATCTTGTTGATATCAGTAGAAGGCTGGCCAAACACAATGCCGTGCTCTTCAAGGGCTTTCGCCTCTTCAATCACTTTAGCAACGTGCAGCAGCGCTTTAGATGGGATACAACCGACGTTCAGACAAACACCGCCCAGGGTGCTATAACGTTCTACCAGTACGGTTTCCAGACCTAAATCCGCACAACGGAAGGCTGCAGAGTAACCTGCAGGACCTGCCCCAAGTACCACGACCTGGGTTTTAATCTCTGTACTCATCATGACCTCTTAATTGATATCCGGCGGGTCAGACGTTCTTATAATGCCCTTGTTCCACCGGGACTTTCACCGCAAGAGTTTACAGAATTGTTAACAAACTGCCAACCGCGGCGCGACGAATCGTTAAAGGAAGGCCGGCATCCGCCGGCCTTCTTTACATTTACATAACTAAACGACGAATGTCGGACAGCATATTGCCGATAATGGTGATGAATCGCGCACCATCAGCACCGTCGATCACGCGGTGGTCGAAGGAGAGAGAAATCGGCATCATCAGACGCGGCGTAAACTCTTTTCCGTTCCACACCGGCTCCATCGCCGATTTAGAGACACCCAGGATAGCCACTTCCGGCGCGTTAACGATCGGCGCAAAGTGTGTGGTACCCAGGCCACCCAGGCTGGAGATGGTGAAGCATCCGCCCTGCATGTCGCCCGCGGTCAGCTTACCGTCACGCGCTTTCTTCGAAATCGCCATCAGTTCACGCGACAGCTCGGTGATGCCTTTTTTGTTCACGTCTTTAAAGACCGGAACGACCAGACCATTTGGCGTATCAACCGCCACACCGATGTTGATATATTTTTTCAGCGTCAGTTTCTGCGCATCTTCAGACAGCGAACTGTTGAAGCGAGGCATCTGCTCAAGCGCCGCCGCGACCGCTTTCATGATGAACACCACCGGGGTGTACTTCACATCCAGCTTACGCTTCTCTGCTTCAGTATTCTGCTGCTTACGGAAGGCTTCCAGATCGGTGATATCGGTTTTGTCGAAATGCGTAACGTGCGGGATCATTACCCAGTTACGGCTCAGGTTTGCGCCAGAAATTTTCTGGATGCGGCCCAGTTCGACTTCTTCGATTTCGCCAAACTTACTGAAATCAACTTTCGGCCATGGCAGCATGCCAGGCAGACCGCCACCACTTGCCGCAACTGGCGCCGCTTCAGCGCGTTTCACCGCGTCTTTCACGTAAGTCTGAACGTCTTCTTTCAGAATACGACCTTTACGGCCAGTGCCTTTGACTTTCGCCAGGTTAACACCAAACTCGCGCGCCAGGCGACGAATCACCGGAGTAGCGTGAACGTAAGCAGCGTTCTCTGCGAACTCACCTTTGCTCTCTGCTTTGGCGGCTGGTGCCGCGGCTGCTGGCTTAGCATCAGATTTCGCAGCCGGTGCCGGTGCAGCTTCCTGTTTCGCTGCCGCAGGGGCGGCCGGAGCAGCACCTTCGACGTCGAACACCATGATCAGTGATCCGGTGCTGATTTTATCGCCCGTCGCGACTTTCAGCGCTTTGACGGTACCCGCAAATGGCGCTGGCACTTCCATTGAGGCTTTGTCGCCTTCAACCACAATCAGTGACTGCTCAGCTTCAACTTTGTCGCCAACCTTGACCAGGATCTCGGTGACTTCAACTTCATCACCCCCGATATCCGGCACGTTAACGTCTTTGGCGCCTGCAGCCGCGGCAGGTGCCGTTGCCGCGTCTTCTTTCACTTCTGGCTTCGCATCAGGGGCAGGTGCTGCGCCTTCTGCTTCAAAAACCATGATGGCTGAACCGGTGCTGACTTTGTCGCCGGTCGCAATGGTGATCTCTTTGACCACACCCGCGAACGGTGCCGGGACTTCCATAGAGGCTTTGTCGCCTTCAACCACAATCAGTGACTGTTCGGCTTCGACTTTGTCGCCAACCTTCACCAGAATCTCCGTGACTTCAACTTCGTCACCACCGATATCCGGAACAGCGACTTCTTTGCTGGCAGTCGCAGCAGCAGCGGCTGGCGCAGGCGCCGCGTCCGCTTTTTTCTCTGCAGCGGGGGCCGGTGCTGCTTCAGCAGCACCTTCGGCATCAAACACCATGATCAGCGAGCCGGTCTCAACTTTGTCACCGGTGGAGATTTTGATCTCTTTGACTACGCCAGCCTGCGGCGACGGCACTTCCATTGAGGCTTTGTCGCCTTCCACGGTGATCAGCGACTGCTCGGCTTCCACCTTGTCGCCAACTTTCACCAGAATCTCGGTGACTTCAACTTCGTCAGACCCGATATCCGGTACCTTAATTTCGATAGCCATTACTCTATTACCTCTTAAGCCAGACGCGGGTTAACTTTATCGGCATCGATATTGAATTTGGTGATCGCGTCGGCCACCACGTTCTTCTCGATCTCGCCGCGTTTAGCCAGCTCACCCAGCGCGGCGACCACTACATAAGATGCATCCACTTCAAAGTGATGACGCAGGTTTTCACGGCTGTCAGAGCGACCAAAGCCATCGGTACCCAGTACGCGATAATCGCTGGCCGGGACGTAGCTACGAACCTGCTCAGCGAACAGTTTCATATAGTCGGTTGACGCAACAGCAGGTGCCTCGTTCATCACCTGAGCGATGTAAGGTACACGCGCTTCTTCTGTCGGATGCAGCATGTTCCAGCGCTCACAATCCTGGCCATCACGCGCCAGTTCAGTGAACGAGGTAACACTGTAGACATCAGAACCGATACCGTAATCTTTCGCCAGGATCTGTGCAGCTTCACGCACATGACGCAGGATAGAACCTGAACCCAGCAGCTGCACTTTGCCTTTGCTGCCGTCTACCGTTTCCAGCTTATAGATACCCTTGCGGATACCCTCTTCCACGCCCTGCGGCATGGCAGGCATGTGGTAGTTTTCGTTCAGCGTGGTGATGTAGTAGTACACGTTCTCCTGCGCTTCGCCATACATACGCACCAGACCATCATGCATGATGACTGCGACTTCATAAGCGTATGAAGGATCGTAAGAGATACAGTTCGGGATAGTCAGCGACTGAATGTGGCTGTGACCATCTTCATGCTGCAAACCTTCACCGTTCAGGGTAGTACGACCGGAGGTGCCGCCGACCAGGAAGCCGCGCGCCTGTTGGTCGCCCGCCAGCCACATCAGATCGCCGATACGCTGGAAGCCAAACATCGAGTAATAGATGTAGAACGGGATCATCGGCAGGTTGTTGGTGCTGTAAGAGGTCGCCGCAGCCAGCCAGGATGAACCTGCGCCCAGTTCGTTGATTCCTTCCTGCAGAATCTGGCCTTTCTCGTCTTCTTTGTAGTAAGCCACCTGCTCGCGGTCCTGCGGCGTATACTGCTGACCGTTCGGGCTGTAGATACCAATCTGACGGAACAGACCTTCCATGCCAAAGGTACGCGCTTCATCAGCAAGAATAGGAACCAGACGATCTTTGATCGACTTGTTCTTCAGCATCACGTTCAGGGCACGCACAAAGGCGATGGTGGTCGAGATCTCTTTGTTCTGTTCATCCAGCAGCGCACTGAACTCTTCCAGCGCTGGCATTTCCAGCTTTTCAGTGAATTTCGGCTGACGCGTTGGCAGGTAGCCGCCTAACTTTTCACGCTGACCGTGCAGATAAGCGTGCTCTTCTGAGCCTTTTTCAAAGGTCACGTACGGCAGTGATTCAATCTTGTCATCGGCAACTGGCACGTTGAAGCGGTCACGGATATAGCGTACGCCATCCATGTTCATCTTCTTCACCTGGTGAGCAATGTTTTTGCCTTCCGCAGTGTCGCCCATACCATAACCTTTGATGGTATGGGCCAGGATGAGTACCGGTTTGCCTTTGGTATCCTGCGCTTTTTTCAGTGCCGCGTAGATTTTCTTGGGATCGTGACCGCCACGATTCAATGCCCAGATTTCATCATCGGACAGATCTTTAACCAGCGCTGCGGTTTCCGGATATTTGCCAAAGAAGTGCTCACGCACATAGGCACCATCACGGGATTTAAAGGTCTGGTAGTCACCGTCAACGGTTTCATTCATCAGCTGAATCAGCTTGCCGCTGGTATCTTTGCGCAGCAGCTCATCCCAGCGGCCGCCCCAGATGACTTTGATCACTTCCCAGCCCGCGCCGGCAAAGATGCCTTCCAGCTCGTTGATGATCTTGCCATTACCGGTAACCGGGCCATCCAGACGCTGCAGGTTGCAGTTGATGATGAAGACCAGGTTATCCAGTTTTTCACGGGTGGCGATAGTGATCGCACCTTTGGATTCAGGCTCATCCATCTCACCATCACCCAGGAAGGCGTAAACGGTCTGCGCAGAGGTATCTTTCAGACCACGATGTTCCAGATATTTCAGGAACTTCGCCTGATAGATAGCCGACAGCGGGCCCAGACCCATTGATACGGTCGGGAACTGCCAAAATTCTGGCATTAATTTCGGGTGCGGATAAGAAGAGAGACCTTTACCCTCAACTTCCTGACGGAAGTTATTCATCTGATCTTCAGTCAGGCGACCTTCAAGGAATGCTCGAGCATAGATGCCTGGAGAGATGTGGCCCTGGAAATAGACCAGATCGCCGCCATCTTTGTCACTGCGTGCGCGGAAGAAGTGGTTGAAGCACACTTCATAAATGGTGGCAGAAGACTGGAAGGAGGACATGTGGCCACCAAGTTCCAGATCTTTCTTCGATGCGCGCAGCACCGACATAATGGCGTTCCAGCGGATTGCGGAACGGATACGACGTTCAAGAGAGGTGTTGCCCGGATAGTCGGGTTCATCTTCAACGGCAATAGAGTTGATGTAGTTGCTGATTGCAGAAGATCCTGCAGCCACTTTTACGCCGCCTTTTCGGGCTGCACCCAGTACCTGATCAATCAGATACTGTGCACGTTCAACACCTTCTTCACGGATGACCGATTCGATCGCCTGTAGCCAGTCACGAGTTTCAATCGGGTCCACGTCATTGTGTAAACGTTCTGACATGGGTGTATTCCTTATCTGTGTCTAATACGTTGAATAATCGGGAGCCTGTTAAAGCAGATGCAGGCAGGCTCGTCGCACATGTCCGTACGATCTTTGTCGCACGTTATTCCTTACGTTGCTGTAAACGACGCAGGGAGCGTTCTCGACGGCTCTGCTCCCGACTTCTATCCAGCAAGATTTCCTCTATGAACGCCAGGTGACGGTGTGAAGCCTCGCGCGCTTTTTCTGGCTCACGAGCCACAATCGCCTCAAAGATTCTGGCGCGGTGACCGCTCACTTTTGCCAGCATTTCCCGGCGCGAGTAGAGCAATTCGAAATTCTGACGGACGTTTCGTTCCAGCATAGGGCCCATTGAGCGTAGCAAATGTAAAAGCACAACATTATGGGCCGCTTCTGTGACAGCGATCTGATACTGCATCACTGCGTCTGCTTCGGCGTCTAAATCGCCGCTGTCCTGCGCCTGCTGGATGTGCAGATGGCAGTCGCGTATGCGCAGCAGGTCTTCTTCGGTTCCGCGCAGTGCCGCGTAATAGGCGGCGATGCCTTCTAAGGCATGGCGTGTTTCCAGCAGATCAAACTGTGATTCCGGATGGTCAGCAAGAAGCTCAACGAGTGGATCGCTCAGGCTTTGCCAGAGATGCTCCTGTACGAACGTTCCGCCGCCCTGTCGGCGCAGCAATAATCCTTTGGCTTCTAAGCGCTGGATCGCTTCGCGGAGAGACGGACGTGAGACATCGAATTGTTTAGCGAGTTCGCGCTCAGGGAGCAGCTTCTCTCCCGGACGCAGTGTCCCTTCCATAATCAGGGATTCGAGCTGTTGCTCGATAGCGTCGGAGAGCTTAGGTTGGCGAATCTTACTGTAAGCCATCGTCCCTTCTTAATTAAGCCAATCGTCCAGAGTAAATTGGTAATACCAATTGCAACGAGGTGTCGGTAAAGTAACAAAGTATTCACCTTGTGTCTATATGGTGTCTGCCTTATTCACATCCCCCGAAAGCCTGTGCTGACGCTAACTTGCGGTTAAAAAAATGAAAATATGGCGTGACTGAAATTGTTAAATAAATTCACTTTTACCAAACCTTACACCCGTTAAACGCCTGAGTGCAGCGGCAACCATAAGTGAACCCTATTCGTCATTATGGGAATTTCATGGCAGAAGTTTCTGTAGAAAGACGTGACCAGAACGGTGGTTTTTCAGTCAATGCTCAGCACGAAAGGCGAAAGCAGGTGCAAAGCGATTCGCTTATCACTATTCTTGTCGCCAGGGTAGCAGATGGCATCATTCAGCACGTCAGATACCGTAAAATAATCAATACGTTATTGTAACCACTTCATTACAGCGAACTGCGCTGCGAACGAAGAATAAAAACATCACGAGGTTTGTATGGAACAACAGCATGGCGAAGCGCTGAAACGTGGTCTTAAGAACCGCCATATTCAGCTCATCGCGCTGGGGGGTGCAGTGGGAACCGGCCTGTTCCTGGGCAGTGCATCGGTCATTGAATCCGCCGGACCGGCCGTTATTCTGGGCTATGCGATTGCTGGTTTTATTGCCTTTTTAATTATGCGCCAGTTGGGTGAAATGGTGGTCGAAGAGCCAGTAGCCGGCAGCTTTAGCCACTTTGCCTACAAATACTGGGGCAACTTTGCTGGTTTTGCTTCGGGCTGGAACTACTGGGTACTCTATGTACTGGTTGCCATGGCGGAACTCACCGCTGTAGGCAAATATGTTCAGTTCTGGTGGCCAGACTTTCCGACCTGGGCCTCGGCAGCCATCTTCTTCGTAATGATCAACGCCATCAACCTGACCAATGTGAAAGTGTTCGGTGAGATGGAGTTCTGGTTCGCCATCATTAAAGTGATTGCGGTGATTGGCATGATTCTGTTCGGTGGCTGGCTGCTGTTCAGCGGTCACGCGGGTCCGCAGGCTACCGTGCGCAACTTGTGGGAACAGGGCGGATTTTTCCCGCATGGCATCGGCGGTCTGGTGACGGTCATGGCGATCATCATGTTCTCGTTCGGGGGGCTGGAACTGGTGGGGATCACCGCCGCAGAAGCGGATAACCCGGAAGTGAGCATTCCCAAAGCGACTAACCAGGTGCTGTGGCGTATCCTGATTTTCTACATCGGTTCGCTGGCCGTGCTGCTCTCACTGATGCCATGGAGCCGCGTCACGTCAGAAGTCAGCCCGTTTGTTTTTATCTTCCACGAGCTGGGCGATGCCATGGTGGCAAATGCACTGAACGTGGTGATCCTGACGGCTGCCCTGTCGGTCTATAACAGCTGCGTTTACTGCAACAGCCGCATGCTGTTTGGTCTGGCACAGCAAGGTAACGCACCGAAATCGCTGATGAAAGTCGATCGTCGCGGTGTACCGGTGTTAACCATTCTGGTCTCTGCTGTTGCCACTGCGCTGTGTGTGCTGATCAACTACCTGATGCCCGGTGAAGCGTTTGGCCTGCTGATGTCGCTGGTGGTCTCTGCGCTGGTCATCAACTGGGCGATGATCAGCCTGGCGCACCTCAAGTTCCGTCGTAAGAAAGATCAGCAGGGCGTAACAACCCGCTTTAAAGCGCTGCTCTATCCGGCGGGTAACTGGATTTGCCTGATTTTCCTGGCGGCGATTCTGGTGCTAATGGCGACCACGCCGGGCATGGCAATCTCTGTCTGGTTGATCCCGGTATGGCTGGTGATTCTGGGGATGGGCTACTTTATTAAGAACCGAACACAAAAAGCCTGATGCTTTACCCCGTGCTGCGACCTCCTGGCGAGGTTACAGCACGTCATCTGCCATCCTGCCGCCTTATCTGGGGCACGATCCAGTTCACACTTCTTCCCCCGCGCCTGTTTTGTCCATCTTCATGACGGATTACTACCGTTCATCCCACTGATTTCCTGATAATAATTCCTGTTTACAGCGAATGTGCAGGATAAAAACATGCAAGGTGCAGCCCTCTCGTTTCGGGAAAAACTGGGTTATGGCATGGGCGATGCCGGATGCAACATGATCGGCGGTGCCATCATGCTGTTTCTGAACTACTTCTATACCGATGTTTTCGGCCTTGCCCCGGCGCTGGTAGGTACTTTATTGCTCTCGGTCAGGGTGCTGGATGCGGTAACCGATCCCATCATGGGCGCAATAGCCGATCGCACCCAGAGCCGCTGGGGCCGCTTTCGTCCCTGGCTTTTATGGATTTCCGTGCCCTATGTCCTGTTCAGCGTACTGATGTTTACCACGCCGGACTGGAGTTACCACAACAAGGTGATCTGGGCGTTCGCCACCTACTTCCTGATGTCGCTTACTTACACCGCAATTAACATTCCTTACTGTTCTCTGGGCGGCGTGATTACCAACGACCCTGGCGAGCGCGTCTCCTGCCAGTCATACCGCTTTGTCATGGTTGGTATCGCCACGTTGATACTTTCACTGTCGCTGCTGCCCATGGCAGAGTGGTTTGGTGGTGAAGATAAAGCGCGCGGCTACCAGATGGCGATGGCGGTACTGGCAACGATAGGTCTGGCGATGTTCCTGTTCTGCTTTGCCACAGTACGTGAACGTATCCGCCCCGCCGTGCCCAGCAATGATGACCTGAAAAAAGATCTGCGTGACGTCTGGAAAAATGACCAGTGGGTACGCATTCTGCTGCTGACCTTCTGTAACGTCTGCCCCGGCTTCATCCGCATGGCAGCCACCATGTATTACGTTACCTGGGTCATGGGCCAGTCAACTCACTTTGCCACGTTGTTTATCAGCCTGGGTGTCATTGGCATGATGGTCGGCAGCACGCTGGCGAAACTGCTCACCGACCGTTGGTGCAAACTCAAAGTCTTCTTCTGGACCAATATCGTGCTGGCGCTCTTCTCCAGTGCTTTCTACTGGATCGACCCCCACGCCACCGTGTTGGTGGTGGTCGCCTATTTTGTGCTGAACATCCTGCATCAGATCCCCTCTCCGCTGCACTGGTCATTGATGGCCGATGTGGATGATTACGGCGAGTGGAAAACCGGCAAACGTATTACTGGCATCAGTTTCTCCGGCAACCTGTTCTTCCTCAAAGTGGGACTGGCGGTAGCCGGTGCGATGGTCGGCTTTCTGCTGTCAATCTATGGCTATAGCGCGGGTGCAAAACAGCAGTCACCTGAGGCGATTAACGGCATCATGCTGCTCTTTACCGTCATTCCGGGCGTCGGTTATCTGATTACCGCAGGGGTGGTGCGGCTGATGAAGGTCGACCGCAAAATGATGCTCACCATCCAGCAGGATCTCGCCCTGCGCCGTGAAAACTTCCATGATTTACAGACTGTTCGCCTGCGCGACGGTGCTGCCACGCCAACCGGAGATGTAAAATGACCACAACCTGGCCGAATCCTTTTATCGAGCAGCGCGCCGATCCCTTTATATTGCGCCATGACCAGCACTACTATTTTGTGGCTTCGGTACCGAAGTATGACCGGCTGGAGGTCCGTCGCGCCATGACGCTGGCGGGCCTGCGCAGCGCCGAGCCGGTTGTCGTCTGGCGTAAGCCTGAAAGCGGTTCCTGCAGCGAATTAATCTGGGCACCCGAGTTGCACTACGTTGACGGCCAGTGGGTCATCTATTTCGCGGCAGCGCCGACGCGTGATATCAAAGAAGGACTGTTTCAGCACCGGATGTATGCGCTGGTGTGTGAGGCTGAAGATCCGCTGCAGGGCGAATGGCAGCCCTGTCGCCGGGTCTTCAGCCAGTTTGACAGCTTTTCACTGGATGCCACCCACTTCGTGCATCAGGGCAAAAACTGGTATCTGTGGGCGCAGAAAGATCCGGCGATTCCCGGCAACTCCAACCTCTATCTGGCTGAACTGGTAAATCCCTGGACGCTGAAAAGCGCGCCGGTGATGCTGAGCCGGCCTGAATATGAGTGGGAGTGCGCAGGGTTTAGCGTCAATGAAGGACCGGCTGTCATCTGTCACGGCGATCGGCTGTTTGTGACTTACTCCGCCAGCGCCACCGATGAAAATTACTGTCTCGGGATGCTATCGATAGCTGCTGATGCCGACCCACTCGATGTTGCAGCATGGCAGAAATCTGCGCGCCCGGTATTTGTCTCCAGCTGGGACAACCATCAGTATGGGCCGGGTCACAATAGTTTTACTCAGGATGAGGCGGGACGCGATGTGCTGGTTTACCACGCGCGTAGCTACACTGAAATTGAAGGCGATCCACTATGGGATCCGAACCGCCATACCCGACTGAAATATTTCAGCTGGCGGGAAGATGGCACGCCCGATTTTGGCGTGCCGCCTGCCGATTACACCAGCGTGCCGTAAATCGTCAGCAACGCGACGGCGACCACCAGAACCAGTGAAGTCCGTTTCGCTAACGCCACGGCAACCCGTGGCGTTTCAACTTTATCAGTGTGCGGATCGCGTGACAGCGAAAACTGCGCCAGGGTAGTCAGCACCTGATACTGAGAACGGTGACGATCAGTCAGCGAGGCAAACCAGGCAGGCAACGCCTTTTCCCCGTGGCCTAACAGGGCGTAAGCCACACCCGCCAGCCGCACCGGAATCCAGTCGAGAAGATGCAAAATCGCATCTACGCCCGATTGCGCACGCGCCATCGGCGTACCGTGTTTGGCCAGCCAGCTTTGCCAGGCTCGCAGAAAAGCGTACCCCACCAGCAGCACCGGCCCCCACGCTCCACCCACTACCAGCCAGAACATCGGCGCGAGATAGAAACGGAAGTTTATCCAGATCAGTGCATTTTGCAGTTCGCGCAAAAATTCGCGTTCGCTGCATTCAACCGGCACGCCATGAATCCGTGTCAGCTCAGCCGCCATCGCCTGATGCGCAGCGTCGTCGTCGTGACTGGCCGCTTTCAGGTAGCGGTGGTAGTGCTGCCGCATCGAGCCAGCACCGATACAGAGCAGCCCGGCAACGATCCAAAACAGCAGCTGCAGCACGCCAAACAGCAACCCTTTCAGACTCCAGACCACCAGCGCGGTCAGCGCCATCGCCAGCACGGTCATCAGCAGGGTACACATCATTGAGAAACGGCGACGAGGGCGAAAGATCGGCTCCAGCCGGTGTTCGAGCTGCCAGTGCTCGCCCAGTTTAAACAGGCGCTCCCAGCCTAAAACCAACAACAAGGTAAACAACGTCATACTGACCCCGCAAAAATCAGGATTTTTGCTGCGTTAACAGCTGCTTGTAGTAATCCCAGTCAAAAGCCGGTCCGGGATCGGTTTTGCGTATCGGTGCGATGTCGCTGTGCCCCGTGATACGTGAAGGCGTTAACGGGTAATGTTGCAGCAGCAATTGCGTCACTTGCTGCAAGGCCCGATATTGTGCCCCGGTATAAGGTTCGCTGTCTGTCCCTTCCAGCTCGATACCTATAGAGAAATCGTTGCAGTTTTCACGTCCCTTAAACTGCGAAATGCCCGCATGCCAGGCTCGTTTATCAAAGGAGACATACTGCACAATCTCTCCGTCACGACGAATCAGGCAGTGTGCTGCTACTTTCAGCGCGGCAATATCCGCAAAATAGGGATGGGCATCGGGTGGTAGTGTGCCGGTAAACAATTTATCGATCCACGGCCCGCCAAATTCACCGGGTGGCAGACTGATGTTGTGAATGACCAGCAGCGAAGGCGCCTCATTATCAGGGCGTTCATTGCAATGCGGCGACGGCATATGGCGCACGCCCGTCAGCCAGCCCTGTTTGATTTTCATACCGGTTTTCCTTGTTCCACCAGGCTGAGAATAGCATGAATAATAAAGGATTCTTGCCTCTTAATGTGGCGGTCTGGTGACATTAAATCGCCGTTTGTTAAGGATACTAAACAAAATACCATGCATGGCTGGAACCGAATGGGGGTTCGGGTTATTGTGACCCTCTCTGTCATACCCCTTTTTTGGAGTTAAACATCTATGTCTCTGCGTGGTTATGATCCAGACAGTCGCCGTCAGGCGCTGATTGAACGCATTGAAAGTGACATTCCGGATGGTGTGGCACTGGCGTTAAAAGAGGATCTCGGTGGCGAGATCGATGCTGACCGCGATATTACCGCGCAGCTGTTACCCGCCGATGCGCAGGCCCATGCGCAGGTGATCACCCGCGAAGCCGGTGTTTTCTGTGGTAAACGCTGGGTTGAAGAGGTATTTATTCAGCTTGGCTCGAACGCGACGCTGAGCTGGCATGTTGAAGATGGTGATCAGATCGAGGCTGACCAGTTGCTGTTTGACATTGAGGGCCCCGCTCGCCTGCTACTGACCGCCGAACGTACGGCGCTTAATTTTGTGCAGACGCTCTCAGGTGTTGCCACCGAAGTCAGCCGCTATGTCGCGCTGCTGGCGGGAAGCCAGACGCAACTGCTGGACACGCGCAAAACCTTACCCGGACTGCGTACCGCACTGAAATATGCCGTACTGTGTGGCGGTGGGTCTAATCATCGGCTAGGTCTGTCTGACGCCTATCTGATTAAAGAGAACCACATTATCGCCAGCGGATCGATTGGTCAGGCGGTGGAAAGAGCACATTGGTTGCAGCCCGAGGTGCCAGTTGAAGTTGAGGTGGAATCGCTGGATGAGTTACGTCAGGCGCTGGAGGCCAAAGCAGACATTGTCATGCTGGATAACTTCAGCCTGGAAGCGATGCGTGCCGCCGTCGAACTCACTCAGGGCCGGACACTGCTGGAGGTCTCCGGTAACGTCACCGAAACCACTCTGCCGCAGATCGCCCTGACCGGGGTGGACTATGTTTCGGTTGGCGCACTGACCAAACATGTGCAGGCGCTGGATCTCTCGATGCGTTTCAAACAAAAACAGACTGCTTCGCCGTAACCCAACACGGCGATTTTGCGACCCCGCTTCCGGCGCAGTTTCTACTGCGCTGCAATTCTGAAATCTGTTCACATCACGCTTTCCAGTTTGCCCATATCTGACTGTCTTTTACTGCCCTCGATTTTTAACCTGTCGCCTTCTTAATCAGGAGACGATGTGATGAATTATCAACGTGGATTTACGCTGGTTGAACTGATGATTGTAGTGGGGATTGTGGCGATCTTAAGTGCCATTGGCCTGCCCGCTTATCAAAATTATCTGCAGCGCGCTGCCCTCACAGACATGCTACAAACCATGGTGCCCTACAAAACCGCTGTTGAGCTTTGCGCCATGGAACGCGGCGGCCCGACGCAGTGCAAGGCCGGAGAGGCAGGTATTCCTGCAGCCAGAAAATCGCGCTATGTCTCGGCATTGAGCGTGACCAATGGGGTAATTACGCTGACCGGCCAGGAAAGTCTGAATGGCCTGAGCGTTGAAATGCTGCCAATCTGGGACAGTACTGATGGCGGCATCAGCTGGCAACGCAGTTGTACCAGCAGCAACACCAGCCTGCGTGACAATTGCCGGGAACAGTTCCGTTTTGCAGATAAAGGAGCCAGCGATGCACAAGCCTGATGAGGCGATCGCGGCAGTATGTCAGCGCTACCGCGCCCTGGTTTTGCACCATGATGCCAGTCATTTATGTGTTGCCGTTGCGGAGAGCGTGCCACCCGGGCTGGCTGAAGCGCTCCATTTCGCCAGCCAGTGTCAGATTGAGATCGAATGCTGGCCGCAGGCCCGGCTCGACCAGCGCCAGCACGCTGACAAACCACTGGTAGCGCGCGAAGAGGCACCCACAGAGTCAGCGATTGAGGCAACCCATTTGATCCTGTGTCAGGCACTGGAGCGCCGCGCGTCAGATGTGCATATCGAACCCTGCCATGATGGTATGCGGGTGCGACTTCGTATCGATGGCGTACTGCATCCTCTCTCCTCACTGCCTGCCACACAGCCTGCGGCGCTGCTGGCGCGACTGAAGATCCTCGGCGGGCTGGATATCGCTGAACGCCGGTTACCGCAGGATGGTCAGTTCAGCCTGGATATCGCCGGAAAACCCGCCTCGTTCCGCCTGGCGACCTTACCCATCTACGGGGGTGAGAAAGTGGTGGTGCGGCTTTTGCAGAGTGAAAGTGAGGCGCTGTCACTGGATAAGCTCGGCTTACGCGCTGCGCAATTGCGCCTGTTCTGCGCCGCGCTGGCCCAGCCACAGGGACTGATTCTGGTCACCGGCCCCACCGGCAGCGGCAAGACGTTTACGCTTTATAGCGGCCTCAGCGCGCTGAATACGCCGGAAAAAAATCTGTGCAGCGTTGAAGATCCGATTGAGATCCCGCTGCCCGGCATTAACCAGACGCAGATCCATACCAAAAATGGCCTCGATTTTAACCGCGTGCTGCGGGCGCTACTGAGACAGGATCCGGACGTGATCATGGTGGGGGAGATTCGTGATGCTGAAACAGCGGAGATTGCGGTTAAAGCAGCGCAGACCGGACATCTGGTACTTTCGACGCTGCACACTAACTCTACCGCAGAGACTCTGACCCGACTGCGACAGATGGGAATTCCCGGTTACCTTCTGGGGTCGGCGCTGAAATTGATCGTTGCTCAGCGCCTGGTTCGACGCCTCTGCCCCCATTGCCGTCAGCCCGCCCAGACGGTGGCGCACTATCCTCCGGAACTCTGGCCCGGGACCTTGCAAACCTGGCGGGCACCAGGCTGCGACCACTGCTTTTCCGGCTATTTTGGCCGGCTGGCGCTGTTTGAACTGCTGCCGATAAATGCCAGGCTGCAAAATGCGATCGCCGCCGAAATGCCGCTGGAGAATCTGCTTAATCTGGCGAAACAGCAGGGATTGCGCACCCTGCAAGTTTCCGGCCTGGAAGCGGTAAGCCGGGGCGATACCTCGCTGGAAGAGATGCAACGAGTGATTGGGCTGGATGATGACTAATGCGGCTTTATTTCGCTGGCAGGCGGTCGATAGCCAGGGCCAGTTGCGCAGTGGTCAGCTACTGGCTATCGACGGTGACAACCTGCTGCTAATGCTGGCGCAGCGCGATCTTCTGCCGGTGAGCTGGAAGCGAGAAAAAGTCTGGCGACAGCGGGATTGGAAGTGGCAGCACAAAACCGATTTGATTCGCCAGCTGGCAACCCTGCTCAAAGCGGGTCTGCCGCTGGCAGAGAGTCTCGCTTTGCTGGCTGAGGGCCATACTCATGCAGGCTGGCGGGCTCTGATGCTCGCCCTGCATCATCGGGTACTTAGCGGTGCCCCTTTTTCACAGGCTTTACGTGAATGGCCTCAGATTTTTCCGGCACTCTATCCGGCGCTGATGGAGGTGGGCGAACTGACCGGTCAGTTGGATATCTGTTGCAGTGAGTTGGCCCAGCAGCAGATCCGGCAGCAACTGTTATGGCACCAGGTCGCAAAGGCGCTTCGCTATCCTCTGTTCATTCTGCTGGTGGCGATTGCGGTCACCTGCGGCATGCTGCTGTTCGTTCTGCCAGAGTTCGTTGCTGTTTATGACTCCTTTGATGCGCCCCTGCCCGCCTTTACGACAGCGGTAATGCAGTTATCTGCCGCGCTTCAGGCGTGGGGCGGTGTGTTAGCCATCGGCGTTTCGCTGATGCTGGCGGCCTGGCATCAGCTACGACGACGTTCTGCGGGCTGGCAACGCCGCGAGCAGGCGTTTTTCCTGCGTATCCCACTGCTTTCCAGGTTATGGCGTGGCACGCAACTGACGCAAATCTACACCATACTGAATCTCACGCAGCGCGCTGGGTTAACCCTGCTACAGGGACTGGCTGCTGTTGAAGTGACGCTCTCATCATTGCTATGGCGGGAAGCCATTATCGGACTGCAGCAGCATATTGCTCAGGGGAGTCCTCTGCATCAGGCGTTGATGCATCATCCGCTGTTCACACAATTATGTGGTCAGCTAGTTCGCGTAGGCGAAGAGGCGGGCGCCCTGGATTTGATGCTGGCACGTCTGGCGGAATGGCATGAGGCAGAAACCCGAGAGCGCGCTGACACGCTGGCCGCTTCGCTGGAACCGATGATGATGGTGGTGATTGGCGGCATTGTCGGCACGCTGGTGATTGCGATGTATCTGCCGGTATTTGGGCTGGGTGATGCAATGCATTAAGGGGCGCGAGCTGCGCCCCAAATGACTATCGGTTGAAAACGCGATTTTCCTGCTCATTAACCCGAATAAATGTGGTGCGCTTGGTCAGCTCTTTCAGACGCTCCGCCCCCACATAGGTGCAGGCGGAACGCAGTCCACCCAGAATATCGCGCGCGGTGTCAGCTACCGGGCCACGTAATGGCAGCTTCACCGTTTTACCTTCAGCTGCACGATATTGCGCTACCCCGCCGACGTGACGCTTCATCGCCGATTCGGAACTCATGCCGTAAAACAGCATAAAGTTTTCGCCATTCTCTTCGACCACCTGCCCTTCACACTCCTCATGTGCCGCCAGCATGCCACCTAGCATCACGAAGTCGGCTCCGCCGCCAAAGGCTTTCGCGATATCGCCCGGCACTGAACAACCGCCATCACTGACAATCTGACCGCTTAAGCCATGCGCTGCATCGGCACATTCAATGACAGCGGAAAGCTGCGGATAACCCACGCCGGTTTTTACCCGGGTTGTACAAACCGAACCCGGGCCAATGCCGACTTTGACGATATCCGCGCCAGAAAGAATCAGCTCTTCCACCATTTCGCCCGTTACCACGTTACCGGCACAGATGGTTTTAGCCGGGAAGGTTTCACGGGCGCGCTGCAGAAAGTCGACAAAATGTTGTGAGTAACCGTTGGCCACGTCAATGCAGATAAACTGCAGATCGTCTGAAAGCGCCATAATAGCGACCAGTTTACTGAGATCGGCCTCTGATGTGCCGGTTGAAACCATCACCTGTTTCAATACAGTCGCGGGCACGCGCTCAATAAAGGCGCGCCACTCATCTACGCTGTAATGTTTGTGGACTGCGGTGAGGATATTGAAGCTGGCCAGCGCTTCGGCCATTAAAAATGTGCCGACCGTATCCATGTTGGCAGCGATGATCGGTACGCCACACCATCCCTGACCCGAATGTCTGAAGATAAAGCGGCGTTCAAGCTCAACCTGTGAGCGACTTTGCAGCGTGGAGCGTTTGGGGCGGATTAAGACATCTTTAAAGCCCAGTTTTAAATCTTCTTCAATACGCATAAAAAGTGTCCTGGTAAGTGGCAATGAATCGTAGTTCACGAAGTAAGCACAGCTCCAGTGACGTTATGATACGCGCCTCTCGCTGCGCGACAAGACTGCGAATTTCACTTTATTTACGCTACAATCCACTAAATTTAGTTGTGCTTTATCGGTGTGATCTGACACGCATTTTTGCGTTTTTTATTCAGATCATTACCCTAAAGCCATGTCGAAAAGAGAAGTCAGGTGAAAAACATGCCTTATATCGTCGCGCTTACAGGGGGGATCGGCAGTGGAAAAAGTACGATTGCCCAGGCATTCGCAGCGTCTGGCGTGGAAATTATTGATGCTGACCTGATCGCTCGTGAAGTTGTTGAACCTGGCACGCCTGCTTTGCAGGCCATCCAGGCACGGTATGGTGCGTCGATAGTAACGGAACAGGAGATGCTTGATCGTGCCCGGCTTCGCGAGATTATTTTTCAACAGCCGGAAGAGAAAGACTGGTTAAACGCGTTACTGCATCCACGGATTAACGCCCGGACGCGACAGATGATCGCTGGAGCCACCTCACCTTATGTGATCTGGGTGGTGCCGCTACTGGTGGAAAATCAGTTACAGCACCAGGCTGATCGGGTACTGGTGGTGGATGTTGATGAGGCAACGCAGTTAGCACGTACCCAGCAACGTGATCATCTTTCCGTCGAGCAGGCGAAACGTATTCTTGCCGCACAGGCCTCGCGTCAGCAGCGCCTCGTCTGTGCCAATGATGTTATTGATAACAGTGGCGAGCCTGACGACGCCTTGCCACAGGTTGCCGAACTCCATCAGCGCTACCTCAGGCTGGCGGCAACGAAACAGGATTAATACCATGAGCACACCCGTTCTTTTTGAACACCCACTGAATGAAAAAATGCGAACCTGGTTACGGGTTGAATTTTTGATCAATCAGTTAGATGAAACCACTCCCTTGGATAAAACCGTTAGTGCGCTGACCTTTTTTCGCCTGGTTGGTGAGTTGCTCGACATTTTCGAGCGGGGTGATATGCGTACAGAACTGTTGAAAGAACTGGAGCGTCAGCAGCAAAAGTTACGTGCGTGGGCTGATGTGCCCGGCGTCGACATGACGCTGGTTGACGCTCTGCGCGATAAGCTCAAAATTCAGTCAGCCCAATTGATGAATGCACCGCGTATGGGGCAGCAACTCCGTGAGGATCGTCTGATTGCCCTGGTACGCCAGCGGCTGAGCATCCCTGGCGGATGCTGCAGCTTTGATCTGCCGGGTCTGCACATCTGGCTCCATCTGCCCCAGGAAGCACGCGATGCGCAGGTCGAAGCCTGGATGAAGACGCTGGAGCCCCTGCATCATGCGCTGGCGATGATATTGGATCTTATCCGCCAGTCCGGCGCATTCCATGTGCAGACCAGTCTCAATGGTTTTTATCAGGATAATGCTGAGGGTGCCGATCTGCTGCGACTGCAGTTGTCACTGGACGATGCGCTCTATCCACAGGTGTCCGGGCATAAAAGCCGCTACGCCATTCGTTTTATGCCACTTGATAGTGAGCGTGGTGACGTTCCAGCCCGCCTTAATTTTCAACTGGCCTGTTGTTAGAGGTAAACATGCAGCAAGAAGTGATGACCGTTTCCTGTCCGCAGTGCGGAAAAGATGTAATCTGGGATGATCTCAGCCCGTGGCGCCCCTTTTGCAGTAAGCGCTGCCAGCTCATTGATTTAGGCGAGTGGGCTGCAGAAGAGAAGCGCATTCCCAGTAGCGACGATATGAACGACAGTGACAACTGGAGCGAAGAAGATCGTTGATAGCCGGATGGGGCGCGCAGCCCCATCCGATCAGAGTTCGCCGGCGATCAGACGCGCAATCAGCTGATGATTCGCAGGCGGAAACTCATCCGCCACCAGCGCGTGCTGATCAACCCACCGCTGCGGCTGGCCCTCTTTGCCCCACGGCTCGCCTTTCCACCCTTCAACCAGAAAGAAATGTAGCGTTACGCGCAGATCGTCGTAGCTGTGGTCAGCATGACCAATCGGGCGAGCCTCAGTGACTTCAATTCCGGTCTCTTCGTGGAGTTCCCTTATCAGTCCCTGCTCTGCGCTTTCGCCCGCTTCAATCTTACCGCCAGGAAACTCCCACTTGTTCGCCATGTAAGAGGTCGCCGCGCGCTGGGCAAGGAAAATTTGTTTATTGGCATTGCGAATGATGCCAACTGCAACCTGCAGGTGCTTCATGGAGAATATCCGGTAGTCATAGGTAAATGAAGGCTGATTTTAGAACATGCTGTAGCGGAAGTTAACCGCTTTAGCTCAGCGCTGGCACAGATGCTAAGGTGGCAAATACCATAAAAAAAGGAGCCAGCGGCTCCCTTTGATTAGCATTCAGTCTCAGGCGATACGGCCATGACACTGCTTGTACTTTTTACCAGAACCACATGGGCAGGGATCGTTGCGGCCCACTTTGCGTTCGCCACTCTGCTCCGCCACAGGCTCTGCTGCCAGCAGATCCTCTTCAACATGGCTCAGCTGCTGTTGCTGTGCCAGACGTTCAGCTTCTTCACGACGTTGTTGCTCCATCGCTTCCACTTCTTCTGGCATGCGCACCTGGACCTTGCTCAGCGTACTGATCACTTCATATTTCAGTGATTCAAGCATCGCGGCAAACATGGAGAACGATTCACGCTTGTACTCCTGCTTTGGGTCTTTCTGTGCATAGCCGCGCAGATGGATACCCTGACGCAGGTAGTCCATCGCAGCCAGATGTTCTTTCCACAGCGAATCCAGCGTCTGAAGCATCACGCCTTTTTCGAAGTTACGCATCATATCCGCACCGACGATCTCTTCTTTGGCAGCGTAACTCTCCATGGCGTGGGTCATGATGCGATCACGCAGCACTTCTTCGTGCAGGTCGGGCTCTTTATCCAGCCATTCCGCAATTGGCAGGTTAAGATCGAAGTCAGTACGCAAACGCTCTTCCAGGCCTGGCACATCCCACATTTCTTCCAGCGACTGCGGCGGAATGTAAGTATCAATGGTGGCTTTATAAACATCCTGGCGAATGCTGTTGATGGTTTCGCTAACGTCAGACACATCCAGCAGCTCATTACGCTGACTGTAGATAGCGCGACGCTGGTCATTAGCCACATCATCATATTCCAGCAGCTGCTTACGAATATCAAAGTTACGGCTTTCAACTTTGCGCTGTGCATTGGCAATCGCTTTAGTGACCCATGGATGCTCAATCGCTTCGCCTGGCTTCATGCCCAGTTTACGCATCATATTTGACACACGGTCTGAGGCAAAAATACGCATCAGCGCATCTTCCATCGACAGATAGAAACGTGAAGAACCGGCATCACCCTGACGGCCTGCACGACCACGCAGCTGATTATCAATACGACGCGATTCGTGACGCTCAGTACCGACGATGTGCAACCCGCCTGACGCCAGCACCGCATCATGACGAACCTGCCATGCCGCTTTGATCTCTTCAATTTGCGCTTCAGTCGGCTCTTCCAGTTCGGCCACTTCAGCGTGCCAGCTACCACCCAGCATAATATCCGTACCACGTCCGGCCATGTTGGTGGCGATAGTAACCGCACCTGGCTGACCTGCTTGTGCCACGATATCCGCTTCGCGGGCATGGAATTTGGCATTCAGAACGTTATGTTTGATACCGGCACGGGTCAGTTCATTAGAAACTACTTCCGATTTTTCAATCGAAATGGTCCCCACCAACACCGGCTGACCATTGGCGGTGCGCTCACGAATATCTTCGATAATGGCATCAATCTTCTCTTTCTCGGTCATGTAGACCAGGTCAGCCAGATCTTTACGCACCATCGGACGGTTGGTCGGCACGACGATAGTGTCGAGCTTATAAATGGAACTGAATTCGAATGCTTCGGTATCTGCAGTCCCGGTCATACCGGCCAGCTTCTCGTATATACGGAAGTAGTTCTGGAAAGTGATAGAGGCCAGCGTCTGGTTCTCGTTCTGAATCTCTACGCCTTCTTTCGCTTCAATCGCCTGGTGCAGGCCATCAGACCAGCGGCGCCCCTGCATGGTACGGCCGGTATGTTCATCAACAATCACCACTTCGCCATCTTTGACGATGTAATCAACATCGCGAGTAAAGAGTGCGTGTGCACGCAGTGCCGCAGTGACGTGGTGCATCAGCATGATATTGGTCGGAGAGTAAAGTGACTCGCCCGCTTCCATAATGCCTTCGCTGACCAGCAGCTCTTCCACTTTCACCAGACCGCGCTCAGACATGTGTGCCTGACGCGCTTTCTCATCGACCCAAAAGTCGCCTTCACCCTGATGGGTTTCGGTATCTTCTTTGTCCTGGCGAACCAGATGCGGGATGATCTTGTTCACTTTGGTGTAAAGCTCAGAACTGTCTTCTGCGGGACCTGAGATGATCAGCGGCGTACGCGCTTCATCAATCAGGATAGAGTCGACCTCATCTACTAGCGCATAGTGAAGTTTACGCTGTACGCGTTCTTCCGGGCTGAAGGCCATGTTGTCGCGCAGGTAGTCGAAGCCATATTCGTTGTTGGTACCGTAAGTAATATCTGCGGCGTAAGCTTCACGTTTCGCCACAGCTGGCAGGCCCGACATGTTGATACCAATGCTTAAACCCAGGAACTCAAACAGTGGACGGTTGTTTTCCGCATCACGCTGTGCCAGATAGTCGTTGACGGTAACCACATGAACGCCTTTCCCGGATAGCGCATTCAGGTAGGCTGGCAGCGTTGCGGTCAGAGTTTTACCTTCACCGGTACGCATCTCAGCGATGCAGCGATCGTTTAGTACCATGCCGCCGATCAGCTGCACGTCGAAGTGACGCATTCCGAACACGCGTTTACTCGCTTCACGCACAGTAGCGAATGCTTCCGGGATCAGGCTTTCCAGTGATTCGCCTTTTTTCAGGCGTTCGCGGAACAGGTCGGTTTTAGCTTTCAGTTCATCATCTGTGAGCTTCTCAAAATCGGGCTCCATCTTATTGATGACGTCCACCACTTTGCGCATACGACGCAGCGTACGATCATTACTGCTACCAAAAACCTTGGTTAATATTTTGCTTAACATAATAAATATTTTCTCAATTCAGCCGGAGCATTCCGGACTGCGAAATCTAAACAGAGTGAATAAAACCAAAAATATTAGCAGAACAATCGGGCGGGTCCGGCGCGAATGCCATGCACGCTGGCATGCCATTCTACCCATGAGCGGATTAAGGCCGTGAAAAGAGGCGGCGTAGTGATCTGCTGCGGTACAGTGTGCAGCGCAGAATGCGATGTGAGTAGATCATGCAGTGAGTCGATCAGCGCCAGCTTTTGTGCAGCCAGCGGTAATGTCTGTTGCTCAGCCTGCGCCTGGGGCGCCAGCGTAAAAGAGAGATGACGAATAACGGTGCGAATAGCATGCTGATGCCAGTAATCCACACTGAAGCTCGGGCGTCGGGACGCTTCCTGAAGCCGGATCAGGTGATCAAAGCGTGTGGCATTGCCAAGAAAGAGACTACTGGCAGGCGACTCAGAGGAAGTGTTGAGTTCGGAGTTTTGCGCACAGGCTGGCAGGCCAAAACTGGCCGCTACCATCCCTAACAGGAGATGAGGCCAGAAGTAGCGTCTACCTAATTGTCGCCAGCGCAGAAGAATCCCGATCACAACCGTCCCATCGCGCATACTTTTTTGCGCTCTTGTTTTCGTGTACCCGCCGCGAGCCGCAACGGATTTCGGCCTGTAAAAGCGCCACAGATAGTATCATTAATATGGGGCATCCACACCTGGGATTAAAGTGGCGGCGTGAGAAAACGAGAGTGATTGTTCAGCAATTCAGCAGAAAAGACAACGGTTTGCGAACGAGGTCTCAGTCATCAGGCGTGTTACTTGAGGCAATAAAAAACGGCTGGCGCCGCTGACCGGAGAGGGTGTCAGCGTAACCAGCCGTTTCACGTTCTGGAGTAATTAAGCCAGAACCAGATTCGGTGCTTTGAATGCCAGCGGCAGTTCAGCTTCGTCTTCGAAGGTTGCCCATTCCCAGGCTTCCTGCTTAGCCAGAACCGCTTGCAGCAGCTTGTTGTTCAGCGCGTGACCCGATTTAAACGCAGTAAATGCGCCAATGATGTTGTGACCACACATAAACAAGTCGCCAATCGCGTCCAGCATTTTGTGACGGACAAATTCGTCCTCAAAACGCAGACCTTCTTCATTCAGTACGCGGAAATCATCAAGACCTATCGCACAATCTAAGCTACCGCCCAGGCACAGGCCTTTAGACTGCAGATATTCAATTTCACGCATAAAGCCAAATGTACGCGCCCGGCTGATTTGACGAACAAAGGCGTCAGCAGAGAAGTTCATTGCATAACGCTGGGAGCTGGAATCGATAGCCGGGTGTTTGAAGTCGATGGTGAAATCGAGCGAGAAACCATTAAATGGTTTGATCTCGGCCCATTTGTCACCCTCTTCCACACGCACGGTCTGCTTAACACGCACAAATTTCTTCGCGCTGTTGAGCTGCTCGATACCCGCATCCATCAGCAGATAGATAAACGGTGCTGCGCTGCCATCCATGATCGGGATCTCTGGCGCATCAACTTCAACAATAATGTTGTCAATACCCAGACCCGCCAGAGCGGCATTAAGGTGTTCTACCGTTGAAATACGCACGCCTTCATCATTCACCAGGCAAGTACTCAGCATGGTGTCGCGCACGTATTTTGCATCAGCCGGAAAATCTACCGGTGGATTCAAGTCGGTGCGACGATAGATGACCCCGGTATTAGCCGACGCAGGGCGTAATGTCAGGGTGACTTTTTTGCCGGTATGTAAACCAACACCAGTCGCCTGAACAATACGTTTTAATGTCCTTTGTTTGATCATCGCATTATCTCGCAGTATCACCTTTCCGACCGCTAGTATACTTTACCAGCGGACAGACACTTTAGCACAAAGAGCGGAGAATCCCAATTATAGGGTTAATCCTAGTCGGCCTGCTTACGTAAAAAGGCCGGAATATCAAGATAATCTGGCTCTTTGTTTGACTGTGCAGCCTGGTCGTTAACGACTTTGGCAGCCGGTTTCTGCTCCTGCGGCAGCGGGGACATACCGTGCTGCTGATAGCGATGATCCATCACTGGCTGACTGGCTGGCTTGTTAGTCACCAGGGTGATCTCAGGACGCTTGTCCATACCGATACCGGTTGCCACCACGGTGACGCGCAGTTCGTCATTCATTTCCGGATCCAGCGAAGTACCGATTACCACGGTCGCGTTGTCAGAGGCGAAGGCGCGGATAGTGTTACCCACGGTCTCAAACTCATCCAGACGCAAGTCGAAGCCCGCCGTAATGTTGACCAGCACGCCACGGGCGCCTGACAGGTCGATATCTTCCAGCAGCGGGCTGGAAATCGCCATTTCAGCGGCCTCTTCAGCACGATCTTCACCACACGCTACGCCTGAACCCATCATCGCATAACCCATTTCGGACATCACTGTACGCACGTCAGCAAAGTCGACGTTCATCAGGCCCGGACGAGTGATCAGCTCGGCAATACCCTGAACTGCGCCTTTCAGCACGTCATTGGCAGCACCAAAAGCATCCAGCAGGGAGATACCACGGCCCAACACTTTCAGCAGCTTGTCGTTAGGAATGGTAATCAGTGAATCGACATGCTTAGAGAGTTCAGCAATGCCCTGCTCGGCAAACGCCATGCGTTTTTTGCCTTCGAAGTTGAACGGCTTGGTGACAACAGCCACCGTCAGGATACCCAGATCCTTTGCCACTTCAGCGACCACAGGTGCTGCACCGGTACCGGTACCGCCGCCCATGCCTGCGGCGATAAAGACCATGTCTGCCCCTTCCAGCGCAGAACGCAGTGCTTCGCGATCTTCTTCTGCAGAGTTACGGCCAACTTCCGGGTTCGCACCCGCACCCAGACCCTTGGTAATGTTATTACCGATCTGAATGGTCTGGCCAACAGCTGTTTTACGCAGCGCTTGTGCGTCGGTATTCACAGCAAAGAATTCTACACCTTCGATACGTTCGCGTACCATGTGCTCTACGGCGTTACCGCCGCCGCCACCGACGCCGATGACTTTAATCACCGCGTCGTTGGTTAATTCCATAGGTTCAAACATGATTTCTCTCCGTTATGTGCCTGTCGCCTGGAGATCACTAAAGAAAACAGCATGATCCCCTTTTACAAAAATTAAAACTCTTTTTTTAACCAACTGTTAATACGCTTGAACCAGTTACCTACTGAAACCCGTTTTTCGGTCTCTGCATCACCGTTCATGTGCGACTCTTTGCCGTAATGCAACAGTCCCACGGCGGTGGAGTAGTACGACTCCTGCGCATAGTCAGTCAGGCCGGTAATATTCAGCGGCTGTCCTATACGCACCTGGGTATGAAATACCCGTTGCGCACAGGCCGCCAATCCTTCGATTTGCGCTGCACCCCCGGTCAGGACAATGCCTGCGGCCAAGTGATGCTTCACGCCCTGCTGACGCAGTTGTTCCTGTAACTGCAGAATCTCGTCATTGACCAGATTCAAAAGTTCGGTATAACGCGGCTCAATCACTTCCGCCAGCGTCTGACGTTGCAGGCTGCGCGGTGGACGTCCACCCACGCTTGGCACTTCAACGTTCTCATCTTTACCGACAATCGAGCCCAGCGCGCAACCATGGCGCACTTTAATCGCCTCAGCATCCGTTGGTGGTGTGCCAAACGCATAGGCGATATCGCTGGTAACAACGTTGCCCGCATACGGAATCACCTTAGTGTGCCGCAAAGCGCCGCCGGTATATACGGCAATGTCCATTGTACCGCCACCAATATCGACAACACAGACACCCAGTTCACGTTCGTCTTCCGTTAAGACGGCAAAACTGGAGGCGAGACCGGCAAAAATCAGCTGATCCACTTTCAGCCCGCAACGCTCAACGGCTTTAACGATGTTCTTCGCCATGTCGTTGTGGCAGGTAATCAGGTGCACTTTCGCCTGCATACGCACACCGGACAGCCCGACGGGATTCTTAATCCCTTCCTGATAGTCAATTGCATATTCCTGAGGAATCACGTGCAGGATGCGATGCTCGTCACGCACTCTCACCGATTTGGCGGTATGTACGACGTTCTCTACATCATCCTGAGTCACTTCCTCTTCGGAAATCGGAACCATCCCGATTTCGTTCTGACAACTGATATGTTTGCCCGATAAAGCAAGGTAAACAGAGGAGATCTGGCAATCTGCCATCAGCTCGGCCTGATCGATGGCGCGCTGAACGCATTTCACCACCGACTCAAGGTCATTTACGCCACCTTTATCCATACCGCGGGAGGGACAACTGCCCACCCCAATAATGTTGACCATACCATCGGGCAGAATTTCCCCAACCAGGGCGGCAACCTTCGCAGTGCCGATTTCGAGTCCAACTACCAGTTTTCTGTCCGTTGCCTTGATCATTGTTGTTTAGCCTGTACCTGGTTCTGTTGCTGATTACTGTCCTGTGGCTCCATCACGACCGGTGTCCAGCCAACAGAAGCACCCGAGTCGTATCGCAAATCCACATAGCTGATACGTTTGCTCTCGTTCTGACCTTGCTGTTGCAGCACCGGGTAGAGCTCAATAAAGCGATTCAGTCGTTTCATGGTGTCGCTGCGCCCCAGTTCGATACGTACATCATCGCTGGTGACCAGTTGCCAGGAACGCCGGGCCGTCATCGACGCCACCTTCAGAGTAAACTTCCGGGCTTTCAGCACATCGTCCATGCTGTGATAGCCCGCCAGGACCTCTTTCTCACTCCCTTCCGGCCCATACAACATCGGCATTGTCTCTTTGCCGCTATGACTGGCGGGTACACTAAAGGAGACACCTTCAGCATCCACCATATGCAAATCGTTCCAGCGCGCCACTGGCGTATACTCAACCAAATGGATTTTCAGTTCGTCCGGCCACTGCTTACGCACGCTGACCTGCTTAATCCACGGCAGCCGCTCAATCTGCTGCTGCAGAATGTCCACATCCTGAGACATAAAAGTGCCAGGTGGACCAAGCGACAAAATTGCCTGACGAATATCATCGTGAGTGGTGTAGTGCGTCTGCCCTGTCACCACCAGTTTGGACAACGGCAGCCGGGACGCATCGTTCATCCACTTCAGCACTACCAGCCCGCCAGCAACCATAATCCCGATGACGATCAGCAGAAAAACAATGCCGAATAGTCTGGCTCCGTTACTGCGCCCGGTGCGAATACGCTCCTGCGGTTCACGGTTTCGAACTCTCATTGCCGCCTGTGACATATCAGTCGGCCAGATCCAGAATATGGGCAACCAGCTGCGGGAAACCTATGCCCGCCTGTTTCGCTGCCATAGGCACCAGACTGTGGCTGGTCATGCCTGGTGAAGTATTCGCTTCCAATAGCTGGAAATTTCCTGCCCCATCGGTCATCACATCAACCCGTCCCCAGCCACGACAGCCCAATGCGCGCCAGGCCGCCAGTACCAGCTGCTGTAATTCAGCTTCACGTTCAGCGCTTAAATCGGCCGGACAGACATACTGAGTATCGTCAGAAATGTATTTAGCTTCATAGTCATAGAACTCGCTGGCGCTCTTTATTTCAATTGAGGGCAGAATACGATCGCCCACAATCGCGACGGTATACTCCGCGCCGCTCAGAAACGCCTCAACCAGTACGTCGTTGTCGTGCTTAAACGCCATTTCCAGTGCAGCAGGCAGCGCGCTCAAGTCGTTAACCCGACTGATGCCCACGCTGGACCCTTCACAGGCCGGCTTAACAAATAATGGCAGACCAAGCGCTGTTATCGCCGCGTTGCTCTCTGCATCCAGCCCGGTATCCCACTGCTGACGCGTCAGCCAGACAAACTTTCCTGACGGTAAACCGCGTCCCTGCCACAGCAGTTTGGTACGCAGCTTATCCATGGTCACGGCCGATGCCATCACACCGCTGCCGGTATAAGGCAGTTGCAGGAACTCCAGTACCGCCTGCATCGTGCCATCTTCTCCGCCCCGGCCGTGCAGCGCGATAAAGACTTTTGTAAAGCCCTGCTCATTCAGTGTCAGCACCGAGACATCACGGGTATCGATGCCATGCGCATCAAGGCCCATTTCCCGTAATCCGGCGACGACAGCCTGACCCGAGTTCAGCGAGACCTCACGCTCTGCCGAAGTGCCGCCCATTAATACTGCCACTTTATCCGCCATGACGATCCTCCGCTTTACGTTCTGGCTGGAGCTTAGTATCAGCCAGCTTGCGGGCAACCTTGCCGACGTTACCTGCCCCCTGCACCAGAATCAGGTCATTGCCTGACAGCAGCGGTGCGAGCATCTCCGGCAGTGCGTTATGTTCCGGCACCAGAATCGGATCAACCTTGCCCCGATTACGAATTGCACGGCACAGTGAACGGCTGTCAGCGCCTGGAATGGCGGTTTCACCGGCAGAGTAAACATCCAGCATCAGCAACACATCCACATGAGACAGCACGTTGGCGAAATCATCAAACAGATCGCGGGTTCGGCTGTAACGGTGCGGCTGAAACACCATCACCAGTTTTTTATCAGGCCAGCCTGCACGGGCGGCTTTAATCGTCGCGTCCACTTCGGTGGGATGATGACCGTAATCATCAACCAGCATCGCGCTGCCCGGCTGACCGTTTACCGGCTCTGTCGGGAATTCACCCAACAGATCAAAGCGACGGCCCGTGCCCTGGAAACTCTCCAGCGCCGCCAGGATGGCATTGTCTTCAATGCCCTCTTCACTGGCGACAGCGACAGCGGCGGCAGCGTTCAGGGCGTTGTGGCGACCCGGCGCGTTCAGCGTAATCTGCAGCGGCGCTTTGTCCTGACGGATGAGTGTGAAATGCCCCTGCGCGCCACTTTGCTCGTAGTTTTCAATGCGCAGGTCAGCATCGTCACTGAAACCGTAAGTGGTGATATGGCGTCCCACTCGTGGGATCAGGTCACGGATGACCACATCATCCACACACATTACCGCACGGCCGTAAAACGGCAGGTTATGCAGGAAGTTAATAAACGTCTGCTTCAGGTTTTCAAAATCCCCCTGATAGGTGTCCATATGATCAGCTTCGATGTTGGTCACAATCGCCACCATCGGTTGCAAATGCAGAAACGACGCATCGCTCTCATCCGCTTCCGCAATCAGATACCGGCTGTTACCCAGGCGGGCATGGGTGCCTGCTGCTTTGACCAGTCCGCCATTAACAAAAGTCGGATCGAGGCCCGCTTCCGCATAAATACTCGACACCATCGCCGTAGTCGTTGTTTTGCCATGGGTGCCCGCAACGGCTATGCCGTGACGGAAACGCATCAGTTCAGCCAGCATTTCCGCACGACGGATCACCGGGATACGCTGTTCACGTGCCGCTATCAGTTCGGGGTTATCCTGTGAAACGGCACTGGAGACCACGACGACGCTGGCATCAGTCACATTTTCGGGGCGATGGTTAAAATAAAGGGTGGCGCCCAGCGCAATCAGGTTCTGCGTCACCGGGTTAGGGGCCAGATCTGAACCACTGATGTGGTAGCCTTCATTTGCTAACACTTCGGCAATACCGCCCATGCCAGCACCGCCGATGCCGACAAAGTGAATGTGTCGGACGCGACGCATCTCGGGCACGATAGAACGCAGTTTTGCCAATTGTTGTGTATTCATCGTTCTCAGTTACCTGCTATTTCAGTTTGTACCCTCTCCGGGTACAGGTCAGACGCGCTGACCGGAATGATTACTTGCGGCGCGAGCCACTTCCTGAGCGACCCGGCTGGTCGCATCGGGGACCGCCACCTGACGGGCCTGTTCAGCCATCGTCAGCAGTGTTGCGCGATCCCAGTGGCGTAGCTGATCCGCTACAG